>Ga0123341_1003885_pt1 | contig 12966 bp, 6 predicted proteins | sample Turbeapinknodule_FD_89959 | JGI IMG/M metagenome (GOLD analysis project Ga0123341, IMG submission 89959) | Root nodule microbial communities of legume samples collected from Mexico - Turtle bean Mexico pink nodule | ecosystem: Host-associated > Plants > Roots > Nodule | place: Mexico: Nepantla... | reverse complement strand
GTAAAATTTTATCTAAACTAAATTTAACTTATTTGTTAAAGAAAAAGAAACATATCATTTTCTTATCTTTACGGTGAATCACTAGTCACAATTTGCATGATGTGATTATTGAATTATATTGAATAATGGTTTAAAATGTAATAATGAGACCAATATTTCAAAAATACATGTTATTTTTAACCCAACTAAAGAATCATTGAAAATATAACATTCTTCCCAAAAACTAATTTATGACAAATTTAGTTAAGATTTTATCTTTTTTTTCGCTAACATAATATATTTGAAGTTAATCTTGATTATATCGACATATAGTTTTAATGGAAATAATTTGATTCTGTTGATGTGAAAAGAATATTATATATATGAATTATAATTTAAATACCTATTGTAATAATTCACACCCGAATTGAGAAAAAACTTTGTGCATCGTGCAGGTAAAGAAAGCTAATGATTTTTAAGTCTTTTTAAGAAACTCTGATCTAACACTAATAAAAATCAGAACCACTTTATGATTTATACATGTTTTTGGTTTAACACGCGAACCAAAATTGTTGTTGGTTTCTTTTTTTTGTACACGCTCGAGACAAAAATGCATACGGAATCAATCACAAATAAATGCATATGCGCTTAAGTACTTTTTTGTCAAAAGTAGCATAATTAAACGATGTGTAAATTTCTCTACTTAGATAGGGTTTCAAACTTGTTTATCAACCATAATCAATGATATCTTGAGTACTTTAAAGATTATTGAACCATCGTTATTTTTTTTTTATATTTTTTTTTTTTCACCATCACCACTCACTAACTATAGAATAATATTATTGTGCTTCCCAATAATCTCGTAAATTGGAAAGAAAAAAGCAACTTGTTCAAATAAATTATCATAAATCATATTTTTTTAAATAAATTTCTAGCACAAGATCATATAAAATCAAATCAAATATTTGACTAAAGGGGGGAAAAAAAATAAAAAATCCTTGTATATAACACGATTACGACATCTCCTAAAACATCTGGACAACACAAGATAACACAAAACACGAATTCTAAAGAATATCAGTTAGAAAGTAGATTAGATAAGTTTAGTTTGAGTTTGAAAAAAAAAGAAACAAAATAAAAAAAAGAAACAAAATAAAAGAAAAGTCCCAAAACAGTGTAATAATTTGAAGAGGAAGATGATGTGTTAGGAGAAAAAGAGAAAGAGGAAAGAAAAGAAAAGAAAAGAAAAAAAATCGTTGGAAGGCGTTGAGTCCTCTGGTATGCGTGATACCTTTCTTGGCGCACCTGCACTGAGTCACAAAAAAAGTAATAATAAAGAAAAGAAAAGAAAAAAAAATAGAAAGCCGAAATAGGTGCATGTCGTGGTTTCCCTCTCCATAAAACAAAAAGGAAAAGACTGCAAAGCGTTTTAACTGGTAGGCTAGCCAATAGCCAAGGCAACCCAACCCACGTGCTCTCTCTCTTTCTATCTTGGTTCTATCAGGAAATCAAGCCAGAAACGGTGTCGTTTTCTCGGAACGTTACATCGCGCTGCGTGCGGCTGCGGTGGTAGGAGAGAAAGAGAGAGAGAGGGTTGTGATGTGGAAACGTTGATCCCAAATGCACCCGTACAACCGGCTACCGAGCAGCGGGCACTCCACACCGTCGCCGCCCCCGTCTCCGCTCCGGTCGCCGAGACTCCGCCACGGGCGGTCCAAGACCGGGCGGTTCTCTCCGAACCGGGGGAGCGGTCGGACCGCAGCGCAGCGGCTCAGCTGGATGTTTCTATCGGTCCTGCTCCGACGACAAGGCGTTTTCCTCTTCGCTCCTCTCATATACATCTCCGGCATGCTGCTGTACATGGGGACCGCGTCCTTCGACGTCGTTCCGGTCATCAAGCACCGTCCTGCGCCCGGCTCTGTCTACCGTAGTCCTCAGCTCTACGCCAAGGTTCACCTCGAAATGGATTCCGACAATTCCTCCGCCGATGCGGTTCGATTCATTTTCAAATCTCTCTTATATTTTATTTTTCCCCGGATTTCGGTGATTTGTGATTTGTCAGGTTATTCGGATGGAGTTCGTTTTATTTTATTTTATTTCTTTGTTTGGAATCGAGTTTCGACTTGTTGCCTTTTCTAATGTAGGTTTAGCCTTTGCATTTTGCGTCTGGATTTGTTGTTTGGTTTTGCATCTTGCATTCGAATGTAATTAAATTGCTTCTGGAAGTGCTTTTGTGCTTTGTGATGCGTTTAATAGTCAGATTGTTTGGCAGGTCTAAATCCAGAGGCTAGGGTAATGTGAGTGATCCATTGGCCAAATGCTTTACAACTGCATGATTGCAGATTTTGAATAGAGAAAATTGGTTCTAACGGTCAAAGGAGCTCGTTGAGTTATCTGTGAGAGTGTTGGGGGTTATATCGTTTTAGGAGTTTTGTTGACCGAGACTGTATTAGTTCTGCTGCATAATATGACAATTTGACCTAACGTATTCTTTTTGAAAACAAACTAATCTTGACACCCGACTTCCAAGGGATTCCTTTGGGATGTTAATAATCATTTCCAAAATAAAGAAAAGGGATTCCTTTGTTGATATGCTTATGAATTCGTTCATTCATTTGGACAGAATTTCACTTTTGGTGGTAATATTTTGTGAAAGGCAGTCTGCAATGTTTAGGCTCATACTTCCGTGGTTTGAGAAGATATCAACTGACCAATAAGCTAGGAGAGGAGTGAGCTTAATATTGTTAGGATTTAATGTTTGTAATATTGGTCCCAAAATTTTCTTCTAAATTTTTTAAACCTTTCTGGACTGCTGGAGGCTAAAATTACAAGTGTTTTATGAATATGTTTTAGTTCTTGTAAGGACAATTTCTTTTTGTCTTTTATAATGATCATTCACGATATTTGATTCTGTGCATGGATCTTTCTTTTCTAATTATTATACTTGCAAAATTTGGGTCGTTTTGTGGTTTCTTCCACAGTACTTTACAAATCTTTATACTTTCCTGGTTTGATTTGTTTTTTGGTTCTAGATGGACACGTTCAGTGACAAGCTCTTAAATTTCCTTTCAGATATCAACAATATGGAAGACTCCCTATAAAGGTGGTGAGTGGAATCCATGTCTGAACAGATCTTGTGAAGGTATAAGTGATGACAGTAAATTTTGATTATGGACAGTAAATGATGACATTTTCCTTTTTATCTTATTTTTTTGTTTTGGTGTATAATTTGTTAGTGCTTTTGGTACCATTGGTTTTTTATTCCTTGTTGATACTCATTTAGTTCCTTTGGTTGCAATTTAATGTTTGCATTTTTTAGGATATCTCTTGTTAGAGGTATGACATAAAGCCATCCATGACATGGCATGCGAGTCCATCTAGTCTTGATGTTGAGGGCCACCTATATATGTCTAGACTTGCAAACTTCATGCTTCAGATGCCCCAGTCCTAGGTTTGAGGGTGTGTTAAGTTGCCTTACATTTAGCTCAGAAAATGGCCAAAATACTCCTTACAAGGTTTCGGGAAATCCTTCTCCTTGAGTTGGCCTTGCGAGTTGAGTTAGGTCCAATTTATTTCTAGTATGGTTTCAATCCACTATTATCAGATTGTCTAGAGTTTTACCCTTGCTGCTCCTATTCTTCTCATAAAAGTTGAATTTAAGTGCGAGGTAGGTGATCATCATGTAGTTATCCTTGCTTTAAGCTTATTGGCTCTCTCTTGTCTGAAGGGCATGTTTGAAATATAATATAAAACATTGACTAGTCTTCACCAGCTTAGGCTTCTGTGAATGATGGTTCATGACATCATTTTACATCAAAACTATGTTTCTGTCATCTCTTGGGTGTTCTGCTCCAGTTGTTTCAACTGTCACATTCTTGCTCTTCCTGTTATTTGGAGATTGGAAGCCATGCTACATTCTTGAATCTTATAAAGCTTTTTTTTTTCATGTATAATAGCCTTTTCTGTTTTGAAGTCCTTATCCTTGTATCTTTTTCTTATCTAATAATTTTTCCTTTTCTATCTAAAGAACAAATATTGGGAAGTAAAATCTTTTATTGAAGCAGAGTTGCCTTTAATTTATAAAGTGAACCATTCTTGTCAGAATTCCTCTGATGGTGTTGCTCATTGCTGTCTGTGTGCTGAATCATGTCTGTATCTTCTGCAGTGTACTGTGTTGGATTAACTATGGATTTACATTTCTTATATTATTGATAGGCCTACCTGAATCAAATGGATACATATACGTGGAGGCTAATGGTGGCTTAAATCAGCAGAGGACATCCGTAAGTGTTTTCTGTACATTCTGTTTTTCCTTATATTCAAAGTGTGCTTGACGTGCTTTTACTCAACTCATATTTTGTGAATGATAACAATTTTTTACAGATATGCAATGCGGTTGCAGTGGCTGGCTATCTCAATGCTACGCTTGTGATCCCCAACTTTCATTATCATAGCATATGGAAAGATCCCAGGTTAGTTATGCTATCGATTAAGTTTTTCTGAACTTGAAAAATCTAGTGTTTTATGATGGCCTAAGATTAATACCTCTTAGACTTATGTTATGTGTATTTTTCTCATGCTATTGTTAAAAAAAATTAAAAAATAAAATTGTTTTTAGAGAGATATGGGGAACCACAACTACTAGAGAATAACACATCCTCCAAAACAGGAAAAGTGGAAAACTTATATCCAAGAGATATTATAAATTTATAATAAAGTTGGATGCACTTAATTTGTATTGTGAAAAAACGATTACCAAAGTGTCTGAGAGATTGTTATTTTAAACTGCTAGCTAAAGATTTTCTTTCATGTCAATTAAGTTGTAGAAACATTTAAGTGGTGAAATCTTAATATCTTTGTTAATGGTTGTCTTTTAATAAATGAAACGTCCTTTTCCAGTTTTGAATATGGATATTAGTAAGCTGTTTTGTTAAATGGAATATTATGCATTTATAGTAGTACTTTATAATAAACTTGATTGCAGTCAGTTTCTTGATGCTTTTATGATGATCAGGGTATTCATTTTGAAACAGTCTAAACTTATATATATGTAATGCTTTGTGTTTCCAGCAAATTCAGGGACATTTATGATGAAGATTTTTTTCTGAATGTCTTGAAAAATGATGTGCGAGTGGTTGACAAGATTCCCGAGTACCTAATGGAAAGATTTGGCAGCAACATGACAAACGTTCACAATTTCAGGATCAAGGCATGGTCATCTATTCAGTATTACAGAGATGTGGTACTCCCTAAGTTACTTGAAGAAAAGTGAGTATATGATGCTTGTTATATAAATTATTTCCTTATTCTCATTGATATGGGTAGTTATTTTTAAACATTTTGGAGTAATTGTTAGTTGTCCAAGGTAAACCAGAATATAAAGTTGTTCATAATGTTGCCTCTTTTCCATTGTATGATATAATATTTGGCTTCATTCGCTGCTAGGAATTATGACTATGTTTTGAGCTGATGTTCTTTCATTGTTTTCTGTCAAGGAAAGTTAGGTAAAGGGCCCATATATTTGGGTATCACTAGCAAATTTTTTTACTAACTATATTTTCCTCCTTGCCAGTTATCTGTTTGGATTAGTGTTATGAGAGGAAGTGTCTTATATTATATGACTTAACTACTACAATGATGTTCAATCTTTACTTGATTTGGTTGGGACATATCAAACAATAGATAATTTTTTACTGTAAAATTGTTATCATCAAAATATGTTTATTGTCTTGATATAAGGAGGCTTGGATATTAAATTGAATTTTATTCGTGCAGGGTTATAAGGATATCACCATTTGCAAACAGATTGTCATTTGATGCTCCTCCAGTTGTCCAGAGGCTTAGATGCTTAGCAAATTATGAGGCTTTACGGTTTTCAAGTCCTATATTGTCCATAGGTGAATCTTTGGTTGAAAGAATGAGAAAACACAGTGCCATTAATGGTGGTAAATATGTCTCCGTACATCTTCGTTTTGAAGAGGTTTGTTTTGATCAGATATGAATGTTATTAATTATGAAGGTTACATGTTAACCTTTGTTGCAACTGATGCGCATTCTTTCCATGGGCAGGATATGGTTGCTTTCTCTTGTTGTGTTTTTGACGGTGGCAAACAGGAGAGAGAAGACATGATTGCGGCTAGAGAAAGAGGTTGGAAAGGGAAATTTACAAAACCTGGACGAGTTATACGTCCAGGAGCAATCAGGATCAATGGGAAGTGTCCCCTTACCCCATTAGAGGTAATAGTCTGCTTAAAGCTCTAATGATTTTAGCCAGTGCGAAGAGGAATAAATGTTCAGGGAGTGCTTCTTTCATTTGGGAAGTTGTTTGTCTAGCCTGAAATTTCCAAATTTCTTACAGTGCTCCTTATGCAGCAAACTTGTTTATGTCTTTTTCTAATTCATTTGTTTATAATCCATGCCTCCATCCTTTTCTTCAGGTTGGCCTTATGCTGAGGGGAATGGGTTTCACGAAGAACACGTCTATCTTTTTGGCATCTGGGAAAATATATAATGCTGAAAAAACTATGGCCCCTCTACTCCAAATGTTTCCTAATTTACATACTAAGGAGACCCTGGCTGCTGAAGAGGAGCTTGCTCCATTTAAGGTTTACATTTGAACTCTTGTGTTATTTCACCACTTCATTGGTTAAGTGCTATGATTTTGACTATAGTTACTTCTTCTAGAATTATTCTTCCAGGATGGCTGCTATAGATTACACTGTTTGTCTTCACAGTGAGGTGTTTGTCACAACTCAGGGGGGCAACTTCCCTCATTTTCTTCTGGGTCACCGAAGATACTTGTATGGTGGACATGCTAAGACAATTAGACCTGATAAGCGGAAGCTGGCATTACTATTTGATAATCCCAATATAGGGTATGTTTTGTTATTCAGTTCAATTTTTTGAGGATACAATAAATTAGATGCGTTCCCCGCACAGAAAAAATTCCCCCTTCCCCTTCCCCTTTGTTTTGTTGATATTGAAAGTAATTATATTTACAATTTTGGGAGAAGTGACATAAGACAAGGTTCTTTTGAAGAAAATATCCTTTTATTATATTGAACTGGAGAAAATTTACTTGGAAAACTATTTGGTAAATTAGGCTACTGAGCTATCCTTTATACAAGAATTGTGCTACTTTATGCAACTCTTGTATGCCAAAATGTACTCGTGCTCCAATTAACCGAGTCTAAGGAAAATGTTGAGAGACAGGAAGCTTTGCTAATTGGATTGCATTTCTGTTTTAGTTTTGTTTTTGAAGAACCATAGGGCTTGGCTATTCTGCTATTAATTTCTTAGGAGTTAGGACACGGTAAAGAATTCTGATTGTGTTCAATGAGGTTTGTAGGTCAGTAAAATTGTTGAAGATTTTTTTCTTAACAGAAAGTATCTAAATACCCCATCTATTTTCATTGGTTTCCAGATGGAAAAGTCTTAAGCGTCAACTGCTGAGCATGAGGTGGCATAGCGATTCGAAGGGGGTTGAGCTCAAAAGACCGAATGATTCTATATACAGCTTTCCATGCCCAGATTGTATGTGCCGTGCCAATAGAACGGATGATTCAAGATCTGCATCGGCAACTTGATATACTCAGAATTCGATGGGTGTTTCCGCAACCTACAATTTTGTGAGCCAGCCTTGCTGCTAACTGTATTTCTGATATTGTGATTGTTTCATTTTTTTACCCTTACCATATGGTGGGAGGGCACACTCCGTTTTCGTGGGTCAAAGGATTTTGTTGAAGGTCTCTTTGATCTGATTATATATTTGGATTGAATTTCAAGGGAGTGGCATCTTTTTTGTACATGATGCCAATTGAGAAGAGAGAATGGCAAGCGTTCCTTTGCAGGAAACTCACCCAGAACATTGACAGAGCTGTTTCATATAGGAATGAGCACGAGCACCTGCCCTGTGGAACAAGTTGTTTAAAGAGCCAGAGGACAAGTTAGTGTCCTTCACACCCTGCCTGTACATTACCTGGAGTACGATCGATATTCATGTGTCAAGGCTGTAGCATGCTCTCTGTACATTTAACTAAATTCAGGGTGTCCCGCCATACTATTTTATTCTCCCGTTTTAGATTTTTTTCCCACTTTTTCACTTTATCCCGCCATGCTATTAATTTTGTATTTTCTTTACCCTCATATTGAGGCCCCCATTGTTAGCAAGTAGGTTTGTATGGCTGGTTGTACGAATTTCTTATTCTTTTTCATTGGTGCCCCATTGTTTTAGTGATGATACCAGTGAATGTAATTAGTTCACTATTCATATTCACACATCTGCTGCACTTCCTTATAATCACACAACTTAACATGTCAAAAATATTTCTCATCTTGCTTCACAACGAATGCCTTTTACTCTACTGTATGCTCTAAAATTACGCAGAATCTGATTGGATGCAAACTTAAAAGAGGTTTAAGGAGTTATTCTTAAGGCTTTATATTTTTACTACATACACTCTGTTTATAAATAATCTCTTTAAAACCAGACAAACAATCTAGTTCTGTACTAATAACCTACGCCCCATTTATTGAAGAAATAACTATCAAGGGCCATATTAATAATACATGTAATACAATATTCTCCTTACAAAGCATGATAACAAAATTTCAATCAATCACAAACATAAAAACATAAGAGAGGACAAACATAAGAAGAGAGGGTTAAATTGTGTTTTAAAACAAATTGTGTTTTAAAACTTTTGAAATTTTGTTTGATAAACAAGCAAAGTGAATGTTAAAGTAGATGAATTGTCAAAAGCTTTTCTCAAGAGATTGTCTTTGATAAGAAATGTGGGATGCAACTTAGAGTTTGATAAATAACTTTCCAAAATTTGTCTTGCAAATATTTTCTTTTAAAATTAGTTATAGCTAAATAACATTCAAGCTAAAGTGATAGGGGAAAGAATAATTTACATTATATTTTTACATTGATTCATCTCTTAACAAAGATTATTCCAAATTCACAGTCAACTAATTAAGTTTATCTAGGTAGACTACAACTTTAAGATAAAAATGAGTTTTATTTGAACCTCAATCACTCTTGACTAAAATTGAGTATTATTGGGATCACAACACTCATGATTAAAACTGAGTATTATTTAGATCGCTCATTATTTGGATTGCAGTTACTCCTCAATAAACAATATTATTTGGACAACAATCACTCTTGACTAAGAAGTATTTTATGGAACATAGTCACTATTGGTTAAGCATACAATATTATTTGGGACACAACAACTCTTGATTAAACTACTCATTGTTATTTTAAATGTAGCCACCCTGGATAAATCACTAAGTATTATTTGGAATCACAACCACTTCTGACTAAACCATTAGGATGTTTATAAAGAATGTGATTAAAAAGATCACATGTTCGCTCATTAAAAGAAAGGTAGTGTCTTATGACATATACAAAGGTTAACACTCTTTTAGATTGCTAATGAACACACACAATGTTCTTTGTCAAAACTAGTAGGCTTGGAAACTTAAAATCTTGCCTACATTTTTGTATCAAGATTTTCGTTATCGTCAACTTTTCTTTTTTAAAAATATATTCATAAAACTTGAGAATAAAATATTTGTTAGACATCTTTTGTAGTTGTTGTGACAGTTTTTAGAAAAGTATTTTTTTTCTAGCATCTTCTTACATTCAATCTTGGAGAGACATTAAATGTAAGGTGTACATCCTTAAACGTAGTTCTCCTCTTCAAGCAACATCCCAAAGTTGACAGGTTAAACATGCCTTAGTTAAAGAGCTTTCTCCAAACTACATAAAAGAATGTGACCGGACAAGGCAAATAGCCTTTCTAGACTTACCTTCAGCTCGTGTAAGATGCTTGATGCGTGGAACAACTTTAGCATGTCTTTCAAGAGATCTTTGATGTAAAAATGGACTCTCAAAATCTTTTTTTTTAAAGATGTTCTCTACAAACATATAATAAGTATAATGAATATTTTGTGAAGAATGTTATCTTTAAAACCATGTTCATATTGTCTGATTAAAGCTTATACTTATTATGCAAAATAAGGAGAACACATATTTATTGATCACCAGTCAAAGCACTTGTGTGTGTCATTATTTGATGCTAAGTAAATACTTTTATGTGTTAACAAAACAATTTCATGATTTATACTTTATTTTTTAAGAATTTAATCAAAAATCAAACAAAGGGTTTATTGAACTAGGATCTAACAATCTTCCGTTTTTATTGTGCTTAAAACAATAAAGTTTTAAAACACATAGTTTTTTCAAAAACAAACATCAACATATCAAGCTTTCTCAACTTCATTTTCTTCTTCACGAAACCCATTCAAAACATATAAAATATATATTATAACATAAGTTTGAATGGATTTCAAATTTTTATTACACTGAACTCCATTAGGTTAGATTATATAAGGGAAATATGATCTTTAAGCATAAGCATTTTATTATAGGATGCAGTGTTTGAAACAATAATTCCACAAAATTTGGACTTTATGCTCGAGTCTATTACAAAATTTGTACAAGGAAAGTAAATTTCTTCTGTTACACGAGTTTCCCATTGACTTAAGTTCTATTCTTTCTTCCATTGATTTAAGCTCCTCTTTAGCTTAACATCTTTGTTCCTTTTTAAATTTTATAACTTTATCCACCTTAAGGATAATAAAAAAGATGACCTTGGACCAAAGAATGAATGCTTTCTCTAGCATGACCGCAATTTTCTTCTTCCATAGGATCTAAGGAACTTGAATATTCTTCTTCCTCTTTGAAGGATACTTGTTGTGTTTTATGATTGTCTGATAAATTTTAGTTCTACAAATTTAATTCAACAATTAATACTACACATGCAATCACATCATCTGGTAAAATGTCTTAAGAAGTATTTAATCAAAACATCTTACTATATAAACAATTTATTGTTGTTTGAGGGTGTATCGTCTATAGGGGGGGTTATGCATGTGGTTAGGCATAGAATGTGGATCTTTCATTGTATGTGTGTAGCATCCACTGTTGAAGGTTGATATCTTTTTTGTTACTTTTTATTGTTCACCGTACTTGCAATAAGAATTATGAACTCTATGGTACCCAGATTTCCTTGGGTCCTTTCTTATTAGTTATAAATGATTGCTTCTTATGTTTACAATAGACACTTGGATGTCTAAATTTACTACATTGAGAGCAAACAACCTGATTGGGCCTCGTCATAACCTTAACATGTTGATAAGTGCCATAGTTCAGTAATATTTCATGCTGATAAGTGTCCATCAAATGAAGCAAGACCATCTACAATTGTAGATGAGGATTTTCAACATAGAGTTGCATGAGTTGCTAAGAAGAGATGATTGAGCACAAAACATGGTTTTATCTTTCTAGTTATTTCCTTTCAGTTTGTTTAATTTACTTATTTTTTTAGTTGTTTAATTTTCATATATTTTTAGTTTTATTTTATTTTTTGAGTTGTTTTTCTAATTTTATTTTTTTCTTAAATGTTATTGTGAGAACTGGAATATTAATTTGAACTGTGGGAAAACTATTATTCAGATTTTGTGTTTAAAGATTAGAACAGTGAAATGATATAGACATGGGTTGGAAATAGGGGTGGCAATGCGGGTTGACCCGCCCCGCATAGCCCGCCCCACATAAGGGTTGGTTCGTATAAGAAATATTTTTTTTTAAAAAAATTTAAATAAAAATTTTGATTTTTTTTATTTAGATACATTAGGTAAATGGTATTATATTATTATTTTCATGAGACATGCGTAGTAAGATGTTATTAAAATTTTTGAAATGTGAAATATGAAGCTACATGAAGAAAATATGGGGGTGTAAAAAAAGATTTATACATTTTAAAGTTATGTGGGCCAACCCGCCCCGCACTTGGCCCGCATGGGCTACAGGTTATGCGAGACGGGCCTAAGTGGGCCAACGGGTTGACATAAGCAACCTGCCCTGCGTTTTTTTAGCGGGCCGCGGGCCAGCCTGCACTCCTTTCCCACCCCTAGTTGGAAAAGCAAATGTGTTGAATCCATATTCAAATTTAGTTGAGAGTGTGGTACATGAAAATTTAACGGGATGATTGGTTAGAATAGAGAATGACAAGCAATAAGCAATTAAACTAATTATGTCAAGTGAGTGTGTGTGAATCTTAAATAGTTTGAGAGTTTCGCCGATGAATTGACAATTGTGGTTGCTTGATTTTTTATTTTATGTTACATCATAAAAGAACATGAAAAGGGTTAAGGCATTTGTATTATATCTTTGTGATATCCCTTTCTGAGCCAATAATATTTTTGTTATTATTATTGCATCCTGAACCTTAACTGATATATTTCCTACCTATTAGCATGTTTAAGAAAGGAGAATATAGATGCAATTTATATATAGAAAAGGGGATGGTTGGATTTAGTTGTTTTAAAGTTTAAATAATTTATTTGGTTGGAAATAGGAATAATATATTTCTATTATCATTAATTGAAAAAATATACAAAAAAAGAAGAAGAGAAGAAAAGAAAAAAGTGTTAGAATGGATGACTTTAAACTAGAGGGGGGTGAATTGTTTAAAGAGGGTTTTCGCAAACTTTTAAGTCAAGAATGAAATTATCTCAAGAAACAATTGATAAGGAATCTAGTTTACCAAAACAGCAAGCAAAAACAGCAGTACCAGAAAAACAATCGGTTGTTTATACCAGCAAACAAATATCAAAACTGAATTTAAAGAGATTAAGGATAGAGAGAATGCACACAGATGTTTATACTGGTTCACTCTAAACCCAGAGCTACATCCAGTCTTCTCAGAAACCACTGAGGAAATCTACTAAGCAACCACACCTTGATCACTTACACCACAACCAAGAAAGTGACCTTGATCCCCTCAAGATACACACTTCTCTTGGCCAACACACCAACACTAAGATTGTTGATCTTGATCCCCTCAAGAACACACAACAAATCTCAGCAAACACACAAACGAAACTTGTTCAACAGAGTACAAGGATTACACT
>Ga0123341_1003884_pt1 | contig 12966 bp, 12 predicted proteins | sample Turbeapinknodule_FD_89959 | JGI IMG/M metagenome (GOLD analysis project Ga0123341, IMG submission 89959) | Root nodule microbial communities of legume samples collected from Mexico - Turtle bean Mexico pink nodule | ecosystem: Host-associated > Plants > Roots > Nodule | place: Mexico: Nepantla... | reverse complement strand
GTTTGTAATCTGGTTTTGATTGCATAGTGGATTACCCAGTGGTTTCTGGGGACTGGATGTAGCTCTTGGTGTAAGAGTGAACCAATATAAATTTGTTTGTGTGATTCTCTCTTTCCCTGATCTTACATATATCTGTTTTAAGTTGTTTTATTAACTGCTGGTAAAAACAACCGATTGTTTCGACAAAACAACCGATTGTTTTTCTGATAACATCTTAAAATAGTTTTGGGTATTTGTTTCCTTGATTCTTTTCTCTGTAATTCGGCATTGAATTTCATTATACCTTCAAAGTTTGCGAAAATCTCTTATAAACAATTCACCCCCCTCTTGTTTAAGGCCATATATTCTAACAAATGTTTGTTTAAAATTTATAGGGAGTGTGAATGTCATTTTATAAAAAATATAAAAAAGGCATGGGCATTTAGTGTCATTTAGAGGATATATGAGTGTCGTTTAGTGTACTGGACAGAAGTGCTCGGGACCTCGGTCCAAACATTTGGGTATGGTCGGCTCGGCTTTGGGTCCAAAAGGCGGGTCCTGAGCTCGACCCAGTTTTAATGGAAAGCACAGTGAGGAATAAATAAAGTAGGGAAAATATTGAGTTGAATATATATGTTAAGTTGTTAGTCAAATATATATGTTAATATATGTGAAATTTGTTAGCATATATGTATAAAGTTGTTAGTTAAATGAATAAAGTTATTAATTAAGTAGCGAGCACCCGTGAATAAAGGTGCACAAGATTCTCTTCTGTTGTTAGCATCGTGAGAGAAGATGCTTGTAGGCAGAATATTTTTCTGTTATATATACTTTCGGTTAAGATTATATTCTTATGGGTGAAAGTTGTTAAATGGATAACTATAGAAAGGGCTTGAGACCCCCGGTAAAGGTACGCTATTTCTGAATACTTAAGACTGAAATTGTTTACTATTTCATATGCTCTCACTGATTTGATTGTCTGAGTGTGATCAACAGGTAAAGCCCCTCTGTCCCAACGGAGCATTGTTCCAGTGCACCAAGAGGAGATAGACTAGAAGCGGAGCTCACCCATTAAGTCAATTCGAGGTCAACTGGCGAGAACATTTGACGCCCACCGTGGGGCCTGCTAAAACTTGATCCCATTTGCATTCTTGATTGAGCCTTCTGACGTCATGAGAAACACAAGGCAAGGCCCATAGGGATCTGAAGGAGGTGGTGCCCCCGTCATACAACAACTCATAGATGTCATGAGGGCCTTCCAAGAGGCCAACGAGGAGCACAAACGAGAGTAAGAACGGATCAAAGAAGAAGCCAAGGTTGAGCAGGAGAGGCTACAAGCGAAAACAACTGAGCAGAAGAGGCTACGAGCGGAAGCCCGGGCTGAGCAAGAGCTTATGTAGAATCGCTTGATGGCAGAAATTGAGGCATCTTGGGCAGCAATGGAGGGCACGCGCAAGCCAATGAGAAGTTGTACAAAACCAATGAGGAATTACGCAAGAGCATGCACCAACGTGTCCAACGTTCTACCAGGGAATGATCTTTAAACTTGTTACCAAAGAATAGTCCCAACCCATTCTTGAAGGAGATCATGGATAAGCCTGTGTCAGTTCATTACATCACACCTAAAATCCCCTTTTTCACGGGGATAGAGGACCCTGAAAATCACCTTATGACATTCAACGCTCAAATGATTATCTTTGGAGGAACGAATGCCATCCAATGTAAAATGTTCATGGGCACTTTTACAGGTACAACTCTATAATGGTTCAGTGGGACTTGATTGTTAGATCACCTCTTTCTCTCAGCTTTCCACGATGTTTAGAGAGCAGTTCTTTGCCAACAAGGTCAAATCCCCAAGGATGTATGACCTCTTCAACGTGAGGCAAAGAAAGGGAGAGTCGTTGAAGGATTACCCGAATAGGTTCAATGTGCTTAGGGTAAGACACCAAACGCATGATGAAGATATGATGATCACGCTTTCGAACAAGGGATCACGGCGGGACCATTCAGCGACTCGTTAGTCAGAAATCCAATGAAAACATTTTCTCAGGTACGAGAACAAGCTGTCGCTCACATCGAAGCAGAGGAGGTCGTGGTCAGGAAGAACGACAACTCGCATTTAAGGCGACCTAAGCATAAGGAAAGCGGCCAAGCTCGACCCTTGCGAGTCAACGAAACCTCGGTCGAGAAGAGAATAGACTCGACGTACGTGCCATACGTAACCAAGAGAGACGAGCCCAAGAAAAAGGCTAGGCAGGAGTCAGCAACTTGACCAAAGTTTTGAGTGTCCTACAAAGAATTGTTGAGCATGCCATGGGTAGCAGACTAGTTGAAGTTTCCCAAAAGACTGATCGGAATCTGGGATCACAAAGAGATGGCTAGTGTGAGTTCCACAAAGTATTTGGGCATAATGTTGAGCGATGCATAGCTTTAGGCTACCAACTAGCTAGCTTCGTGAAGGAAGGGTTCCTGAAGGAGTATCTTGAGGCTGATCAGGAAGAGCCAAAAGAAGAGATCGCTCTAAGGGACCAAGCACATGAGACACCGGTCCATGGAGAGCTGAACACCATCTCGGAGGATTTTCAGGAGGAGGAAACTCTGCTTCTAAGCGAAAGTGATATGTGCAAGCAGTGATGTCCCTATAGGCGAGGAGACCTAATTATCCACCAGAGCCCACTCTCTGCTTCACGAGCTTCGACCTGGAAGATGTGGTTCCTCACGAGGATGATTCAGTGGTGATACCTATTGTCACTGTTGGAAGGAAGGTGCACAGAGTCTTGATTGATCAAGGGAGCTCGGCTGATGTGATGTTCTGGAGATCAGGTGGAAATACGATGGTACGTTGAGCTGAGAACAACCTTCTTTGATGACATTGCGATTAGGATGATTACCATTAGGTACATCGTTGTTAACACGTCCTTCGCTTACAATTTGTTTTTCGGGTGACCTTCCCAGACAGGTTGGGTGCGGTAGCCTCAACGACCCACATGAAGATGAAGTTTCCTTCTTCTGAGGGAGGAGTGATTACCATAAAGTCTGACCAAAAGACGATGCGAAAATGATACAAGAGTAGCCTGAAGAATAGAAGAGGGACTTACACAATCACTATTCAGGTAGGGGAGCCATAATGGATTACGGAGGTAGAAGTTGTAAATGAGAGGCGACCTGGACCTGTTGAAGAGGTTCAGGTAAGAGAGATAAAAGGGAATAAGTTTAAGCTCGACACCTCCTTAGGAAAAGAGCTCAAAGATAAGATAGCTTATGTGATATCGGGGAACATGGGTGCTTTTGCATGGACATCCACCCGAGATAGACCCAAACTTCCTATGTCATCGGCTTACCATGGATGAGAGAGTCAAGCCCATGGTCCAGAGGAGAAGGAAGTTCAACGAGGATAAGCGTTTTGTCATCCGAGAAGATACTCGGAAGTTGTTGGTTGCTAGCCACGTAAGGGAGATTCAATATCATGAAGTGGCTGGAAAATGTTGTGTTGGTAAAGAAAGCCAACGGGAAGTGGAGAATGTGTGTCGAATTCATTGATCTAAACAAGTTGTGTCCCAAGGATTTGTACCCTCTATCGAGTATAGACTCCTTGGTGGACAATGCCTCAGGTTGTCGGTTATTAAGCTTTCTGGATGTTTCTCAGGGTATAACCAGATTTGTATGCACCCGAAGGATGAAAGCAAGACAACCTTTATGGCCGAGTTCGCTAGCTACTGCTACAAGGTCATGCCCTTTGGCCTTAAAAACGTTGGCGCTACCTATCAAAGGTTAATAGATCGGATCCTCGCCCCGATGCTCGGGCAAAATGTACAGGCGTATGTAGACAACATGGTTGTCACGTCAGAAGAATGACCAACATATTGCCGACCTAGAAGAGCTATTCAAACCATTAACAAAGTACAATTTGAAGCTTAATCCAAATAAGTGCGTATTTGGGGTGGAAGATGGGAAGTTCCTTGGTTTCTTGCTAACTGAAAGGGGCATAGAGGCGAACCCTGACAAATGCGCTGCAATCATAGGAATGAGGAGCCTGACCAATGTGAAAGAGGTCTAACAGTTAACCGGGTGCATGGTCGCCATGTCTCACTTCTTGTCAGCCAGTGGCGATAAAGGGTATCCTTATTTCCAATGCCTTACGAAGAACAATCATTTTGTATGGGCCAAAGAATGCGAGGAAGCCTTCACCAAGTTGAAAGAGTACTTGGCCAGTCCCCCTATTCTTGGTAAGCCAGTCCTAGGTACCCCTGTTCGTCTTTATTTTGCGACTACAGATTGAACGATTAGCTCGGTCATTTTGCAAGATTAAGATAGGGTCCAAAAGCCAGTGTACTTTGTGAGTAAGGTATTGCAAGGACCGGAAACTGGGTATCAGGCTATCGAGAAAACTGCTTTAGTTGTGGTGTTTACAGCTCGGGAACTTTGCCACTACTTTCAGAGCCTCACCGTGATTGTGATGACTGATATGCCCATTCGCAAGGTCCTTCAAAAGCTCGATATAACAGGTCGGATGGTCCGTTGGGTGTGGAGTTATCTGAGTTTGACATACAGTTCAAACCTGGAGGGCCAATCAAGGGTCAGGTATACGGTGACTTCATGGTAGAACTTTCATCTGATGACACCCAGCTCAATCCCAATGATTTCTAGTTGGTTCTTTCGGTAGATGGATCCTCCAATCAACAAAGAAGTGGGGTTGGGGTCATTTTAGAGGGACTAAGCGGGTTGTTGATCGAGCAAGCTCTAAGGTTCGCGTTCAAGGCGAGTAACAATCAAGCTCAGTATGAGGCCTTGATAACAGGGATGTTGGTTGCCGAGAAGTTGGGAGCTCGGAGTTTGTTGGTGAAGAGTGACTCGTTGCTTATCACTGGGCAAGTCACGGGTGAGTATCAGGCCAAGGATCCGCAACTAGCCTCATATCTCAAGTATGTAGCGATCTTGAAAACAACCTGCTCTAAATTTCAACCTCATTCACGTTCCCAAAGAACAAAACTCTCGAGCAGACCTGCTATCTAAGTTGGCTAGTTCAGGGAAAGGAGGTCGACAGAGGTTAGTAATTCAGGAGACATTGAAGTTTCCCAGCACAGTTGAAGGAGGTCCAACCGAGGTCAGCCACATGGAGGTCTTGGGGATTAGCTCAAGAAAAGGGAGAATGCATCAGTCGATGACTCAGGAGACCCTGAAAGTCCCAAGGATAACTACCTACAATTTGTTGGGAGATGATTTTCTTGAGGTTTTGCAGGTTAACACCACAAAGACTTGGATAACACCTTACTAACGTTACCTAGCTAATAGGTTACTTCTTGCCGAGCCTACGGAGGCTAAGACAGTTAAAAGGAATGTGGGGAGGTATACCCTGATAGATGGCAAACTTTTTCCTCACGGCTATACCCACCCAATCCTCACTTGTGTAAGTGGAGATCAGTGTACCTACATCATGGTTGAGCTCCATGAAGGCATTTGCAATAGCCTCGGAGGACGAGTTCTCTCGCTGAAGGTCATCCAAGCTGGGTATTACTGGTCGACCATGAAGAAGGACTGCGTGAAGTATGCCCAGCGTTGCGAGAAATGTCAGAAGCACGATGATTGATGCCACATGCCAGCCAAGGAGCTGAGGTCCATCTATAGCCCGTGGCCCTTCTGATACGACCCAAATCCATAAGAAGATGATCATGGATGCCAACTTTGAAGGGTCATCTCAACAAGCAAAAGAAGATCTCTTCAATAGGAGGAATGGTCAAAGTCCATAGCACTTGAAGTTCTTCCTATTGGTCTTCTTAAAATTAGGCCCAAACCCAAGCCCAATCTGAGGCCCAAGCCCAATCTGAGGCCCAAGCCCAACCTATGATCTCATCATCCACCATGCCTCAGAGGACTACTAAGAGCAGGGCACAAGCATTAGTAGATGAGCATCAATTGATGTACCTTTTTGTAATTTCTTTAGAGTATATTTAAATAGAACATAAAAGGGAGATGTGGATAGGAGTTTAGGGCTTGTGAGAAGAAGTAGCAAAGTCACACCTTCCATGTGAAGTCACACTTTCCATGTGACTTGTTTTTTGGCATCATTTTCAATTGGTTTCTTTTGAATTTTCCCACCTTAAAACCGGACCTGTAATACTATAAATAGGGGTGTTTGGTTAATGTAAAATCACATTGAAATTGAAGTAAAGTTACTATACACAAATTGTGTGAGAATTAGTGAGACTTGTTTCTCCTAGCTTAATCTTATCTTGTGAGTTTTGGGAGCTCTCAAGTGGCAGCAACCTCACTTATCTTGGAGCCTATTCACCTTCCAAGTGGCGTGAACCATCGTCCATAGCTTCAACTACATAAGTTATTCTTGTCCTTCATCTTCCAATTCCATTTCCATTCCATGTTAATTTCTAAATATATGTTGTTCATGTGTTCTTGATTCCAATCGGTTGTTTTGCTTTGTTTAATAATTCTAATCGGTTCATTTGATTTGTTTTGTGTTCTTATTTTTGCACCATTAATTGTCATTCATAATCACCTATACTTGTGTTTTTCCTTTGGTCTTTGGAAATGAACCTTCACATCTACTTAACACTTGTTAAGTTAATGTCCAGTGGGGATTTTCCTTAGACTTCTCACCTAATTGCTTAAGAATTACAGATCCTAATTCTAAAAAAAGTGTCACCTAATGAATCAACCTAAAATCAACTCACATCGCCTTCCATACATGGGAAATAGACATTCTAGGTCCTTTCCCTTTGGCAATCCGTCAATTGAAATATCTCATTGTGGCCATTGAATACTTCACCAAGTGGGTTGAAGCTGAGTCAGTTGCACAGATAACTGCACACAAGGTGCAACATTTTGTGTGGAAGAACATTGTGTGACGTTCCCAGAATCCTGTGGGCCTATCACACCACCCCTCAATCAACAACTAAAGAGACGCCCTTCAGGTTGGTGTATGGGTCAGACGCCATGATACTAGTAGAGATACAAGAGAGCTCTCCTCGGTTCCAAAGCTTCGTTGTTGAGGAATCTAACGAAGGAAGGAAGGTGAACCTAAAGTTGTTGGATGAGGTGCGTGAACATGCCCGTATTAATTCGGAGGCTTTGAAGAGACAGGTGGAGCTGATACGAAAGACCAAGACGAGACCGCGACAGGTCAAGGTTGTCGACTTGGTAATGCGAAAGGCCCATCCTTACCAGTTAGAGAACAAGTTATCTCCAAAGTGGACTGACCCGTTTCACGTAGTCGAGGTGCTCGTGAATAGAGTGTACAAGCTAGAAACCCTGGAGGGGGAGCCATTCCTCGAACGTGGAACGTGGAAAACCTCAAGTTTTATTTCAGTTAAGATATTTTGTTTTAATGCTTTCTCTTCAAACAATGTGATATTTAAGGTGATGCTTTTTTCCCTTGAAGGGGTTTTTAAATGAGGTCATCTAGTGATAAATTTGTGTTTTGAAAGATGGTGCATTAGTTCAGTTGATTTATTTGAGTTAGCACACGATGAGTCGACCTAGTTCGGTGTCAATATGACCATCCAAGTATACGTGCCCTGTGTGTGAAATGGTTATCTAGTGCCAGGTAAGACGACCTAGTTCGGTGTTAGTACGACTACCCGAGTGCAGGCACCCTGTGTGTAACTTGGTTATTTAGTATCAGGTAAGACGACCTAGCTCGATACCAGTACGACTACCCGAGTATAGGCACTCTGTTCATAAAATTGATGTAAAGGAAGTATTTAAGTAAGGTAAGACGACCTCGCTCGCGTAAGAACGACTACCAGAGTATAGGTGCTTTGCAAAATAATTTGTTTGACTTGATGCAAGGTAAGACGACCTAACTTGGTGTAAGAACGACTACTCGAGAATAGGCACTCTGCAAACAGACATTACAGATAAGTTGTTTGGGTACATGGTAAGTCGTGTTGAAGATGAAGCTTTGATGATTCCAAATCCAAGAAGGATGCTTAAAGATGGGTTGCTGCTTGTGGGGCTTTTGTTTTGTGTATTTAGAATTTTTTAAATCACTCTTAGTCCAATCCAAAGCTAAAACAATCAAGATCTTTTAAAGAAAACTGTTTTTCAAAGTAAGTGCAAAACAACTTGTTGTTTCTACGTTTCAATCAGTTGTCTTGCACTTGGTGTTTTGAAAAGCTAAAATTGGTTGATTTTACAAGTCAAAGCCAAATCAATCGATTGAATCGAGGTTTCATTCGATTATTTTTTGAAAAACATAACAAATTCTGTTTTAACTGTCAAAACTGTTTTGGCTTGATATGCATTTGTCTTGGGCTTTGCCTAACTGAATCAAACAGCTATTTTTGTGGGCTTATAACTGGGTTTTGGACCTAAATTGAAATAAGAAATCAGATTACAGAAAAATAGCTTGAGAATTTTTTCAAAGAGATTGCAAGATTGCTATATGCTCTGCCTTGGTCAAAAGAGTGAAATAGGAGCTATGTTTTTCTTCTTGTATCAGGTGTAATCTTTCCTATTCATTCTTGTATTTCTGTTTAATTTTGAATACTGTAAAGTGTTTTGTATTTCAAGTCAGAGGGTGTTTTGACTGTGTGGTGGTGGTGGTGCATCAAAGAGGGTGTGTAGTCTTGGAGGTATCAAGATAGGCTATTTGATGTGTTTGTTTTTGTAATCTTTTGTTGATTACATAGTGGATTATCCAGAGGTTGCTTCGGGCTCAGATTATGAGTGAACCAGTATAAAAACATTGTGTGTAAATTTCTCTCTCCCTCTCTGTTTTTAAATTTGTTCTTGTTGAAGTGTTGGTAAGAACAATCGATTGATTCGTAGAAACAACCGATTGTTTTTTTGGAATTAGTTTAAATACATTCTATTTCTTGACTGATCTGATTGCTTTATCTGTAATTCTGCATTTACTTTCATTCTTATCCAGTATTTGCGAAAATTCTTCCAAAATAATTCATCCCCCCTCTTGTTTAGCCCTACATTTCTAACAAGTCGGGCTAACACGGTGTGTGAACAGTCACCCGAGTTCAAGCTCTCTGTGAAACGATTAAATGATACGTAGTAGAATCATTCGCTTATACAAGAGGAGTTAGCTCGATGTACGAGTGGTTATCAGAGTTTAGTTACCCTGAGTGATGAATGAATCATTCTTAGCACGGAATAAGACAACCAAGCTCGGGAAGGTATGATTATCCGAGCAGGCGCTCTGCAAAGCAAGGCTGTGCAAGTAGAGATTGAGTATAGGCCTGTTTTAGCTACGAGTTCATGGTGCATCAAAAGGTTAGTGAGAATTTCACAGTTTTTCATGCTTAGATTCATCAAAGTTGGATTCTTGTTATCTTTATTACTTCATGTCAAGAGGTAGAGATGAGTAAGTAATGGAGTATCCGCATGTGTGTTAATAGTAGTTGTTAAACTTAAGCTAGTCGAAGTTTGCTATATGATAAGTTAAGTATCGTGGCATGCATTTGTGAAAGGTTTTAAAATAGTTGTACATGTTAAAGCGATTTAGAGGCAATAAGTAAGGTACTGATAAAAATATAAAGTGTTCAAATTGTTCAAATGGCAAGGAAAGCTAGCATATAATAGACCATTAAAATGTTCAAATTATTCCTCCCTTAATTGGCCGTCAACCACGGTCTTACCCGGGTTTAACGCGGAGAGGTAAAGGGTTGGGTGCACTATAGTTGCTTGTTCCAAGGTTGGTTCAAAGCCCGCCAAGAAGGATCGAGGAGCATCATCTTTGAGGGCTTCGATTGTCTTGGCGACATTTTCTTCCTTGTGTGCCTTCTCCTTCTTCAAGTTCTCTATCTCGGCCATCGGTTTGTTCCTCTCCTCGGTTAGAGCCAAGGCCTCTTGGGTCTACTCGGTGTTTAGTTTTCTGGCGCAAGTCTTTGAGTTGGTTGTTCTCTGGTTTGAGGTTGTCCATCCTTGTGCGGAGCTCCAACATCTCCTTGGACTTTTGTGCTTCAGACACTTGGCGATCTTGAGCTTTGTCATCGGCCAAGCAAACCATGGCAAATGCTTAATTGAACAGCTTCAAAGAGTCGCGACGGAGAAGGTCTTCCACCTTGAACAAATAGTCTGGCTTTGTCTCTGGGAATAAGAAAGTAGGCTTTGTTGTAAGCGAGAGCATCAAAACCAGCATCACATAAGCTCTTCATGTGGGAGCCTTTAGCCTCTTAGATGGTGACGACCTTGTGATGTGGAGTTCGACCATCTGAGTTGGAGTGTTCAGTGGAGGGGCGACTTCTAGTTTTTTTTTCTTAAAAACAAGGCCTGAATTGGTGTGTTCGTCCTCATCGAATGGGGTGGGAGCGACCTCGATCAGGGCTTTCCTTTTCTTTGTTGGAGAATCCTTGAATAGGATGGTAGTAGCTCTCATCTTTCTGATATGTTCAACCATCACCGATTTTCCGATGCCAGACAACATCCTTTATGCAAAAGAAAACAAGTAAGTGGTTAAGTATAGTAATGGAGTTTATGTTACCAAAGGTAGGAAACGAGGAGTACTAGTATAGGCTTTCGAAACACCAGGAAGGTACTCTTTGTTCAAGAGGAAGAAAGTGTCCAAAACAACCTTCAGATTCGCCAAGAATTCGCATACTCCCTGGTCTTGTGGGGACAAGTCGTCCAGGCACCAAGGGGTCCAATATAAAGGAAACCCGCCCAGAAGGGTCGGACCCCCTTTGTTAGCTTAGACTTTTAGGAATTTGCCCTTGAAATTTTTGTAAGAAGACTGGAAAAGTGTGAGCAAAGCTCTTCCAAGGGCACCGTTTAAGGATACCCATAATTGGCGGCCTAGAAGTCATTATATATTTTAAGTTGTTAGTCAAATATATATGTTAATATATGTGAAAGCTGTTAGAATATATGTATAAAGTCGTTAGTTAAATGAATAAAGTTGTTAATTAAGTAGCGAGCACCCGTGAATAAAGGTGCATGAGATTCTCTTCTGTTATTAGCACCATGAGAGAAGGTGCCTGTAGGCAGAATATCCTTTTGTTATATATGCTTTCGGTTAAGATTATATTCTCGTGGGTGAAAGTTGTTAAGGGATAACTATAAAAGGGTTTGAGACCCCCGGTAATGGTATGTTGTTTCTAAATACTTGAGACTGAAACTGTTTACTATTTCGTATGCTCTCACTGACTTGATCGTTGGAGTGTGATCAACAAATTCCCATTTGTCCCAACGGAGCGTTGTTCTAGTGCACCAAGAGAAGATAGACTAAAAGAGAAGCTCACTCATTAAGTTAACTTGAAGTCAACTAGCAAGAACATTTAGTATAAACTTCACTACAAAAATCAATCATTCCATGACAACCTTTTACACACTATTACTTAATAATTAATGTAGAATGAAATATTATGAGAATTAATTCAAGGTTTTTTATTTTAAATTTCTAAAGTCAACTATAATGAAATATTAGCCAAGAAAATTTTGAAATATCCAAAAGGTTATATAGAGATACAAGTCTCCAATTACATGTTATGAGATAAAATTTGTTCAAAGTAAGTATTATTCGTCATTCACAAAAATTCTACACATAATTATTATGACCACATCAAACTTTTCTTTGCACTTTTTTCCAAAGGCAATATATCCACTCTTATGATTTCTAAAAATATAATACCCCTATAATTTACTAATTGCTTTCAAAGTTTCAAAAATGCAAATTATTAAAACATAAAAACATACTTAGATAATCTATAATAAAATCTAAAACCAAATTACTTTTCTTTATATTAATTTTTTTGGTGCAGTAAGGAAATTAGATATTTGAAAAGATGATTTGAAACATAACATCACAAAAGCTTCTAGATCACCTAAAATGTTCTGATCCCACTCAAAAAAAAAAAAAACATTCTAAAATAAACTCAATCTTAGTTACAAAGGTTTTAACTACTAACTATTTTAGATTCCAAATTAATCATTATAAAAACTAAATTTTAGTTTATAAAATAGTATTTAACTTAGTCAATATAGTAACTAATTATTATTTTTCTCTAAAATTAATTTATATTTAATGATTTTTTTGATAGTGATTGAAGAAAGAAAGAAGAGAAACTTATTTTAGAGAGAGAAAAAAAACTCAAGATGGATGCTCTATGCTATTTTTTTACTACCTTGTGAGTTGAAAATCAAAATAGTGTGTAGACGAAGAGAGTAGGGTTATTAGTTTTTGAAGAGAAGGAAAAAGAAAAATTTATACATTTTGAATTTGAAGAGAATAAAGAGGGAAATTGAATGTGATGTTATAATTCAAGATTGGTAGAAGTTTAAGCTTCTAAGAATTCAAAGAAGAAGCTTGTTGGACCTCTTGTTTGCTAAACTCACGCCCCCTTCTATTCAACCCGCTCCTCAAGCCCAAAATAATATTATAACTTGGACACAAAATTTCTATTTTCAACCCCTCCTTTGAAAACAACTATCATACTACTGTAAATATAAAACTAACTCACATATTTGACATAGCATACATGATTAATTATTTAAAATTTAAGCATATTTTATTTTATCCTATAAAATAGCTCCTTATAATGAAAATATTATTCTTGAAGAAAAGAAAATAAAAAACTATTAAGTTCTCCTATTTTCTGTCATTGTGAAACTTGAGAAACTGAAATAGTGAAACTGCTCTTCTCCCGAAAGCGATTTTCAAATATTTTCCGTGCTGCTAACAAGTATTTTAAGTGTATACGCTTGATTTATTAGTAAAAGGATTAATGTAGAAAAAATAATCAAAGTCATACTAAAAATATTTTTTAAAAATATATTACAGTGGGCTTATATATATATACTATAATTTATTTCTATAAAGTATTTTAAATATTTAGTAAACATATGAAATGATATATATATATATATATATATATATATATATATATATATATATATAAAAAAAAAAATAATATATATTTATATAAAAAAATATATATATATATATATATATATATATATATATATCATTTCATATGTTTACTAAATATTTAAAATACTTTATAGAAATAAATTATAGTATAT
>Ga0123341_1003882_pt1 | contig 12971 bp, 5 predicted proteins | sample Turbeapinknodule_FD_89959 | JGI IMG/M metagenome (GOLD analysis project Ga0123341, IMG submission 89959) | Root nodule microbial communities of legume samples collected from Mexico - Turtle bean Mexico pink nodule | ecosystem: Host-associated > Plants > Roots > Nodule | place: Mexico: Nepantla... | reverse complement strand
TTATTTTATAAATTTTACTATTTTTCTAAATTTCTTCCTTTGACGTTCTAAAATTATAAGTTCAATTATCACATTTTCTTAAATAAAAGTACAATGAGTTTAAAACAATATATTTTTGGGTAACTTGTTTCATGTATATCAATTTTGTGCTTAACAATATCATTTCAAGTATATCTTACCATACATTTATAAAAAGATACAAAACCACAGTAAGTGTCCATATGATAATTAGAAATCAAATTATAATTACATTAATTGAATCTTAATAATTAGATACACATTAGATTAAATAGTTAGATACATATTAGATGGGAAAATATTTTTATTCGATTGAATAATTGTTTTTTTCAACTTTGAATTTGAATTTTTAAAGAATTACGAGTTAACAGAAATTGTATGAATTTTGAATTCATGAATTAACCTTTTGTTTTCTTTGAATTTCGTTTTCAATTTGAGTTGCATTTCCAATTCTGCTTCATTTTTGCTCCCTTCTAAAACGAAACCCCCATATTAAATTTGTAAAGAAAGAATATTAATGATTTGAATGGAGTAGATATATGTCATCCAAGAAACCTAAATTGTATTCTATATTGCAATTTTTTGTAGTTATTTGATTTCAAAACAGTATTCAAAATCAATGTGTGATATAAACTATTAATTGTAATTGGTACTAGTATAGGTGATACTAAATGTAGTAATAAGAAGACTAAATAATATAAAAAAATCCATAATTATTAGTTCTAAAATATACGGTAATATTAAAGGATATGTGTGGTGTGTATTTTCAACTGAATCTTTATTAAAAACTTCATTATGTACTAAAAATATTTTTTTATTTTTCATAAGTACATTGTTGTTGACTTTTACCATCAATGAGATGATGAGATTATTATCTTCATCTTCCAATCTCTAACTTGTGTTGAAATAAATTTAAATATTTTCAATTGAGTCCTTGTTAACAACTTTCACTATTAAATATTATTTTATTTTTAATTTTTATTTAAATACTCTGAAGTTTGATTTACTTATTAACACTTTCTTCTCTAATTTGTCGATTAACTTACTCTAAAATAAAGATGCAAGTTGATCACCAGTTGGAAATAAAAAGATAGAAGTAATAATCATATCATTTTGTTGAAGACAAAATAAGATGAAAATATTTTTTTTTTAACACTCAATAGAATAGTATTTTCTTTTAATAAGACTTAATTGAAAATACCTAAATTTATTTATTATTTATTTAAAACCTAATTAAACATTGATTACTTTAATAAATATATCATAATAAAGGAAATATATTATTCACATTATTATAATTTATTCTTTATATTTATTTACATAAATATTTTTTTTAAGAAATAGATGAAAATTTAATATTTTTTTATTAAAGTTTAGATTTGAAAGTTCTTATTTTCCTGAAAAAAAAAATGATCTAAGCTAAATCTAAATATAAGTTTAATATTAACTCTAACAAATTTTCACCCTTTTGCTGATAAAAAACAATTTTTTATCCCTGTTCTTTTCTATCTTCTCACGTTTTACCTACCAAGAACAAGTCAATTATTTCAGTTGGATAGACTACAGAACATGAATTATGAGTATATGTGGGTTTAATTATGTGTTCCAACTTTTCCCTATTTTCCTCTTATAATGGCTATCACAAGCTTTGGTTAAGAAACAATAGAATAATAACATACTAACCGCTAATATAAGTTATATATGTAAAAATATGATTAGCTGATTCACTTATTATTATGATTATAAAAGATAGTGAATTGATTGTACCTTAAGAAAATGATAAAAACACCATTTCTCCAAATAATATCAGTTTACTATTTTATTTCCATAACAATTTTTGTGTGTGTTAATTGACTAAACCGGTTGAAAAAGAAAAATTGTGAAATAAGAGTGACAACCCTAATAAAAGAGGTATCGAAATATTCATGTTTTGATGATATTCTGGTTGAATCCAAAATGGTTGGTTGTGCTTAGATAGGAGCATGATGAAGATACTATTGCTACTGCTTCTGCATCTGCATCTTCTTCTATAGCCACCTAGCTTCTCAATAATCTAAGATAGTTGAAGTTGATCGATGGCAAAGAGTTCGCATCGCACGTTCTAAAATGCGGGACCACCTTTTCTTTGTTCTTTAAATATGCAATTACTATGCATGGCCCAATTCTCTTTCATCTTTGCAACAATTCTCCCCTTTACCAGTTTATTTGGATTATTCCATGGCCCCTCTTCTCTTCCTTATTGTCTCACAAATCATTCCCAAAGACCCACGTTCAACCATTCATAAACATAACCATGCTCCACAATCCCCCCCATAAAGCAAAAGCACTCCCAACACCTATATTTTACTCTCAAAGTAACAACAACATTATGTTAACCCTTCTTTTATACATGGAAATAAATTAGCACATCGCAACCAATTTTTTTTCTTCCTATTAGATAAGCTTATTTGATAAGTAAAATCGATTTATAAGATAATTTTTTCTTTCCAAATGTGAGAAATTGGAAATGGGATTCCCCCAATTGGGTTAATTTACCAGCCTGGTACGACCTTGTAGCTGTTTGTATGCATCTTTGGCAGTCTACACAGTAATTACTTCCCCAGGATTTGATTAGACGCATTTGTTTGGTTTGTTCCCACCATACTATACTATCACTGTTCTTGCATCACCCCCAAAATTCTTAAATTAACAAATTCAAACTTAGTGGAGAGTCTTGTTATACCTTTGACCCTATCACTTGTGTCTTATTTTTGCAGCTCCGCTGCAGTAGCTGATTTTTCTTTTGGCTTTATCATTATTTTCATGTCAGAAAAGCTCCACCACACTTATTTGGACTCAACCTGAAATTGCATTTAATACGAACAGACTATGTTTAGTGAAGTTTAGGTTATTATTGTGTTTGAAAAAAAATCATAAAGTTAATTTTTCTGAAAGTAAAATATAATAATAAAGTATACACTATCTTTAAATTTTAATGAGTGTGTGTATATATAAATATATATCACACATTAAAGGTCCATTTTGTAGTTTTTATATAAGTTCGTTTTTAAAAAATATGCTTTATTTGGGTGGTGGACTTCTGTGATGAGATGCTTTATTATTTTCCTGATGATAATAATAATATGCAGTATTGCACTGTCAACTTAATACATTTTCTATTTCATATCAACATGGGTTTTGACTAATAAGATACTTGAGGACCAATAATTTGTGAAAAAAGGGAACAGATTGGTGGCCAGTGGGGCTATGACCTCATTCCTCGAAGAGGTTCAAGACACATGAAATTTTTAACACAGATATAAACACCTCAGAAGAAAATACCAGAAAAAAAAAAGAGTCAGTTTTAACTTTAGTATTACTCTTAAATCTTGACCCCAAAAGAATAATTGCAAACCGATGTACGAGAATTATACCCAGAGGAGATTTAAGAATGGTTGGATAAAAGGGCATGGGCAAAATTCAAACTTGGGGAGCCAAAGGAAAAAGGGTCATTTTGCTTTGGAAATTGGTGTAATTTTCTTTATAAAGGCATTGGGTATTGAAGGTCTTAGGAATTAAAAGAAAAGATGGAAGGTGGTAGTGATGGATTTTTGATTGAAAAGTCTAAACCAAAGGAGAGTTGTGTATAATGAATATGATAAGATTTGCAGAAAATCATAGTTGGCGGCAGCTTCAAAGAGTTAAAAGCAGTGAAGGCCGGGAGGAGAAACGGAAAAGAAATCCCCAACACCATAAAATTGGGTAAGTTGCCATTGTTTCCAAAGACATTCCAAGACTAGCTAGGTCAGAGGCAAAAGGGTCTCAAAGTTATTTGCTAGGCAACGCAACACGCCCTATATTCAGTGGCACCATACCTAGACCAATCTATGGAATCAAACGTCACATTGAACCATATAAAATATCTAGTCATAGCATAACAGGGCAAATCAAAGAAAGACAAAAATAAATTTTTGAAAGGATATTCATTTATTCATTCATTCATTCGCGTGCCCAAAAACGAGACACTTGTTTTCATTATTGTTATTATTAAAGGGGAATGACACACCGAATCAGTTTACTATTACTTCTCTTCCAAACATTCTTTGACCAATAATTGAATGCAACACAATAACATAATATAAACAAGGCTTTTATCTTTTTCTTTTTCCCTTCACCTTCTTTAACTGCTTTTGCTTTAATTGGAAGACCAAAAAACTAGAAGAAGAATGCAGGTTTAGGAATAGGAATAGGAGAATAGTGGTAGATCTCACATAACAGTTCACAGTTCACAGTTCACATCCCCTCCTCACTTTGCTGACCAAGGGCAGCTTTGATCAGCTGACCGGGTCGTTTTATGCAGAAGCCTTAAAGCAAAAAACTACCTACCCGTTGCCCCCTTGTCTTGAGCTAAGGTTGTCACTAAAATATTCTAATAAAGCTCTTCTATGGTCTCTTTTACTGCGCTTTATTCTGTTCAAATTCGATACTTTGTTTCCTGTGGTTGCAGAGAACGAGGAGCCTCTTCTCTCTCTCTCTCTCTCTCTCTCTCTTTTCTCTCTCTTTCTCCCCCTCTCTCTATATGCTTGCTGCATTGTCTTGTTCTAATACTTCAGAATCTCTTTTCACTTCCACGCATTAAAGTGTTGTCTCTCTCTTGAGTTGGTGGCGCTTGCTTTCATATTTATGGGAGTTTGTTTCCATGTTCTTACACTTTCTAGTAGTAGTGTTGCAAGAGCACGTACATAGCGCACCAGAAGAGGAAAGCAAGGAAAACACACAAGGCATTTTACCCTCTTTTGTTGAGCTTCTCGTGTTGATTAATTTAGTTCTTTTCTTTGGAATTGAGAAACAGAACAACAACGAGCCTGGTCTTGTTCCTCCGCTCTAAAACATAGATAGATAGTGTGGAGGTTGGAGAAGGGGCTTCCAAAGCAATGATACTTTGCTATTTGAAATTCTAAGAAGTTTTGGATCTATAGACATACTTCTAAGCGGCACAGAAATATCAGAGAGCTTCAAGAGCTGCATGAAGTAGAAGTTTGCAAAAATGAGAGATGAAAATTCCAAGAAAAGCAAGGTTTTGCCAATATCCTCTAATATAAAGATGATTTTTTTTTTTTTTTTTGTTTTTTTCCGAGGGGAATGAAATTCAACATTCTCAGTGTGTTGGTGTTTGCATATTGCAAGTTGTTGACTGTTTTGTCTTTTTGTTGCTTGATGAAGCTCTCATGGTCAAAGAAAATGGTCCGAAAGTTCTTTAATATCAAATGCAAGACTGAGGATTCCCTAGCAGACGTTACTGCTTATGGAGGTAGGTGTTGGTCTTCTTCAAAACTCACTTTCTACTTGTGATCAGTTTCTAAGGGAGCAACAAGCCTAGAATTAAATCCCATGAGAGATTTGTGATGATAGAACTGTGCAGTGTGAGGTCTTGAACAAATTCTCAGGTTCTAGTTGCTACCGGAGACACCGAAGGAATTAGAGATGAATAACACCATTACGAAAGAAAAATTGAAGCCTAGGATCAGTCGTCACGTTCTGTCTGATTTTGTTGTTGTCTAATGCAAAAAATTAAGCTATGCCAAATACTCAATTAGCTTTCTCTTAGACATAGATTGTCTTTGTCTGAATTTTAATGTTGTCATCAATTCGTTTTCTTACTACAGTTTCTTCGCATCCAAACAAAGTGAAACCATAAGCTGAAATATATTTTCATCAAATACAATTCTGTATTTTCGCCCCTCTTGATATAAAGTCAGTCACTACAGTTTTTTTTCGTGAATTTGATGTATCAACACTAATTTCCTTCTGCAGGAGGTGACGTGGAATGCAGAAGTAGGAATAGCTTCTCTGAGAGAGAGCCATGCACAATCAAAAAGAGCAAAACAGGTATAGAATTTCTCTCATTTCATTTCTTTAACCATGCCCTTCGTGTTATTTAAAATTCTGACTTCTTACACAAAATCATTACAACCGCTCATTGTAATGAACAGAGAAGTTTAGCAGAAGCACAGATCAGGTGAGGCGAGCAAGAATGAATCTTGACCACCCTCGAATTATAGATGTGCAGAATTATAGGTATACTCTTTCTCTTATTTTACCTTCTTTTGAAAAAAAAGGCCATGTTCAAATTCTCATTGGTGTCTCTCTTTTCTCTGTAAGCAGCATTTTTGTAGCTACGTGGAATGTAGCCGGAAGATCCCCTCCAAGTACTTTGAATTTAGATGATTGGCTTCATTCTTCATCGCCCGCTGATATTTATGTTCTTGGGTAGGAATTGGTACTTGTCAACGTAGTCTTCAATCAAAGGTAGCATTAACTGTTACCAATGACAATTTCTACTTGTCCCTTGCAGATTTCAGGAGATAGTTCCCTTGAATGCTGGTAATATCTTAGGAGCAGAAGATAATGGCCCTGCTAAAAAATGGCTGGCTCTCATCAGAAAGACTTTAAACAATCTTCCTGGCACCAGTGGAAGCAGTGGGTGCTATACTCCATCTCCCATACCTCAGCCGGTTGTGGAGCTGAATGCAGATTTTGAGGGATCAGCTAGGCAGAAGAACTCATCTTTCTTCCATAGGCGATCATTCCAGACAACTTCTAGTGGCTGGGGAATGGACAATGATCCTTCAGTTGTGCAGCCACGGCTAGATCGAAGATACAGCGTTTGTGATCGTGTAATTTTTGGTCACAGGCCAAGTGACTTTGATCCCAGTTTTAGATGGGGCTACAGGCCCAGTGACTATTCCAGGGCCAGTGACTACTCAAGACCAAGTGACTACTCAAGATGGGGTTCATCTGATGATGATAATGGCCTTGGGGATTCACCAAGTACAGTCTTATTTTCCCCAATGTCCCGTGGTGGAGGAGGACCTTCCTTTAATGAAGAGGGATATGCCATGCCAGGTCACTCAAGGTACTGCCTTGTTGCTAGTAAGCAAATGGTGGGAATATATCTCACAATATGGGTGAGAAGTGAACTGAAAGATCATGTTCAAAATATGAAAGTGTCTTGTGTTGGCAGAGGATTGATGGGCTATCTGGGAAACAAGGTAAATTTTAAGTCTGTCATATTCTCAACTTTTGTTTTTCCTTAGATGAATTCATGGCAAACATGATGGTTTCATGAAATATGCTTAAATAAAAGAGTTATGTTGGCTTGTATTTGCAGGGATCCATCTCAATTAGTATGTCTTTGCATGAAACAAGCTTTTGCTTTATCTGTAGCCATTTAACCTCAGGACAGAAAGAGGGTGATGAACTAAGAAGAAATTCTGATGTGATGGAGATTCTTAAAAAGACAAGGTTTCCTCGTGTTCAAGGAGTGGACAATGATAAATCTCCACAAACAATCCTCGATCATGAGTAAGAATCTACTCGCATTCATCTAAAATTTAACTTTTCTAAATAATGTCATTTATTTTTGCTAATGTATCACCTTCTCCTCGTGTCTCAGTAGAATGCACACTTCTGTTTCCCTATGTTTTTCTTTACATGTAACTGAGCTTTTGCATTTTCTCAATTTAGTCGAATTATATGGCTTGGAGATTTGAACTACCGGATTGCCCTATCCTACCGTTCAGCTAAGGCACTTGTTGAGATGCAAAACTGGAGAGCATTGTTAGAGAATGATCAAGTAAGTCTGTTAAACATGATATATAAATTCCTTGTTCGTTGTTTAACTTAAAATGTAACATTTGTACAAGTACACATAATGAGTCTCAATTATTGAATTGATGGCAGTTGAGAATAGAGCAGAAAAGAGGTCGTGTGTTTCTGGGGTGGAATGAAGGGAAGATATATTTTCCTCCAACGTACAAGTATTCAACTAATTCAGATAGATATGCTGGAGACGATATGCACCCCAAAGAGAAAAGGAGAACCCCTGCTTGGTAAGATTATCATTTATCACACCACATCATAGGAAATATTTAATGGTATCGTTCATATGAAACAATGCTTATCATATATGAAGGAAAAATTAGCATATTTTACGATGTATTTTGTTAGCTTGTGCTACTTATGCTTATATAAGTATTTTTCTTTTATAGGTGTGACCGTATTTTGTGGTATGGAGAAGGTCTACATCAGTTGTCGTATGTTCGAGGGGAATCAAAGTTTTCAGATCACAGACCTGTCTATGGCATATTTTGGGCTGAGGTTGAGTCAGCTCATGGAAGATTGAAGAAAACTATGAGTTGTTCTCGTTCCAGAATTGAAGTGGAGGAACTTCTGCCATATTCCGGTGGATATACTGAACTAAGTTTTTTCTAAAGGAGTTTGGTATATGAGACGTGTCCTTCCACATTCAGGTACACTAGTAATATCTATCCCTTGTGCACTTTCACAATCATGTTTGTGAGATGGGTACCTGAGTGGTTTTTTCTTTCTTTTATCCTTTAAGCACTTACAAATAGAAAAAATTAAAAAACACGTGCAGTGCCATAAGCAAACCTGACCTTGCCCCTTTGGCCCAAGGGGTCCCTAACTTTTTTTTAATTTTCTTGTTGGCTAGACCAAAAGTACTAGATTCTGAAGCTATAAATGATTTATATGGGGTTGAACATACTAGAGTGGATCCTGCTAGTGCAATGAAAACATACAGTCTAAAAGAATATACTAAAACGATGTTGGCCATTGAGTATATCTTGCTTTACTAGATATTTAAATTGGTTTGATGAATTCGGAAGCCAATATAAATAGAATATGTTCACAGAATTGTCTGAAAAGTCTATATATCAAAATCTTTTCTGCTTTGAAGTCCTTTTGTTCTTTTCTTATTGTCAATACCATTATTCTTTTCCCCTGAATTATAAACCTTACATCCACCTATTACTGTTCAGAAGCAATTGGTCCCCCATTACCATGCTGGAATTACTTTGAAGAAAACTCATTCATGGAGGGAGATAGGGACAACCCATTTCCCACATACCGAAAAAGGTTAGTTTTCTTCTCTTTCATGCTTTTCTTTGTGCTGCTTTTGGCCTGCTTCTTTGTCTAATTTTACCTTTACTTTATCTTTGTCAGTTTATAATCTGTAGTTTTGGTGCTACAGTCATGCTTTGCCTAACACATGACCAGTACAGTACATCATCATAATCTTGGTAGCTACTCATACACCAGCTTCAGTAATGTGCATATTTTGATACCCAACTAACAAACACTCGACCTTCCAGTGTCTCACCAACTTTGATCGTTAACAGTCCTTCACAGTCATCAGGTACTACATTGTGGCTTTTTGTTCCATTTGATGTTTATAAGAATTAACACCAATGCAATCTGCTTATAATAAAAAGATTTACGCACAAAAAAATTATAAGCATTGATGTTAATCCTTATAATGACATGCTTATTAATAATCACCAACTTATGCTTATTTATAATAATCAATGCTTTTTTTCCTGGTGCAGGAAGTTGATTTTTTTATTCAAGATTTTTTAATTGTTTTTGGAGAATATATATGATGACTGAATGAAGGTGGAAGCTTGTCAGAATAATCAATTGGGCACTAACATTTTTTTAATGCGAAGAAAAGAAACTGAGTTTATTTTTTCTTTTTCTTTTTGATCCTGAGAAGATGAGAGTTTGATGTATATTGATTACCGAAGTACTTGAGGAAAAATACGAACAAACAAAAAATGATTGATGTTCATAATAGAATTCGAGAGCCTCTCTTGCTCAGTCCATTATTGAAATTTTACTGATAAAGGTAACTTTGACATCAAAATTAAACAGTGTACACTACATCATTCATTCATTCCTGTGGCTCGTCTTTTCACTAATGAGGAACAGTGTTTAAGTACACACACTGAAGAGTGTTGCGGGGTTTGGCAAGAATATTGGGGGTTCTAACCGGGGTCCTCCTCCAAGATGCCCTTTACATGCTTATCAACTGCTGTTTACTTTTGACTTGGTGGACTCTAGCCACTTTTAACTTATAGCTATTTTCTTGTGCATCCATTCATTTTGGATCACTCAGAAAAATTGAAGTAACAAATTTCACAACTGGGGGTGTTGCAGAAAAAGACTAACGCTAAATCATTAATTGCGTAATAAAACCATTTAAAGGGAATTATAAATTATGTGGCTGATCTTTGCCCATGTCGACGATTAAAAATTTGGGGTCTGACTCATTCCTTTATGAGATCTCAACGGTTAAATGTCTTTGTCCCTGTTGCTGTTGGGGAGTCATTTCATGGAGATGTCACTCAGATGCAAATACATTTTATCAAAAATTGTAGTACTGTAGAAGTCTCAATTCTTAGCGGAAAAAGAAAGTCCCATGAGTGTGAACCATTGCTCCACTAGTACAGTAATAGTAGGAATAGTACAAAAATGCGATGAGATTGTTCAAGCTGCAGAAACACATTCTTTTGCCATCTGGGATGTGGAGAAAATCAGCTGTTGCCAAAGCTATTGATCTACATCAAATTGCATGCAACAATTAATAGTGTGTTTGTTTTATCCAACTTTCACGGGTCATTGACAGTTAATATGACAGAATTGTTATTCCAAATACAAGAAGTTAAACGCTGATGATCATAGAAATATGGGTTGACATTGGAAGTGTAGTAAAAGGTAGGAAATGAACAAACATGCTAGGTTTTGGATTTGAGTTGATGATCTCCAAATCATGGTTGGAGTAAGTTAGAAAAGACAAGCTTTTGTCCAAACGTTGATTTGAGAATTCCTTAACCAGAACTTCAAACACACTACTTTGTTTATTCATTGGATCAAGGAGACATGAAGCTCGGTGGAGATCAACTGGTGAGATTCTCACGCGTACTATGTTAGAGACACGTTAGCCAAAAGAAAATCTATCATCATCAATGAAACAGTTTCGGGACAAACACAAGTAGACACTAACAAATAGTTTGATTGTTTTTATAACACCCTTTTAACAAAAAAGCTTAAAGAAGTTTCATGGAATCTTTATTTTAAGCTTACAGTTTCACAATTCATGAAATAAATATGTTGTTGAAGAAGCAAAACGGCACAATGGCAGAGGCTTGTCTCTACTACGGTTTTGCTTTGTTTGTTGTTTTGTTTGTATGCCAACTGGTCCTTGATTTTGGCCTCTCTAGTGGGGAACCACTTCAAAAGATTTCATCTTTGGAGTTCTGCTAGAGATTTTGCACGCCATATAGATTGTTAAAGCTCATTGGTGTCCTATGACCTTTGTTGATGCTCCTGCAGCAGTGCTTCAACCAATGACAATTTTGTTGGACTTTTTTCTGGTGCCATCCAATTATCCAATGCTTTTTATTACTCTCTTTAGATCTATTTTATGATTTGTATTACTTGTTTAGGACCACACCTTTTTGTCTGAAATTCATTCTTTTGCCTCAGTTTATGGCATAATTAGCCAAGTTGGTGTGCTGACACCAGCATTTGTATTCCTTCATAATGGCTGGGAATCATTATTCCTGAGAATTCTGATCCAACTATTCTAGAAATGATTGTTTATAACTCAGCTCAGAGAATGTTTGCACTATCCCACACAAAATCACTAGTAAGCAGAGGGTTGACAAGTAATCTGTACAAAGTTTCTTTGTGCCATTTAACAATTATGGGAACTCTATCAGTAGGTTGTCAATGTTAACTTTCATCTAAATAATTTGGAAGTTGATTTCAACCTTTTTATTGACAAAATTATAGCAGGAATAAAGGTTTTGAACCCTGCACAAGATTAAATTAATTAGCTTGAATGAATTGGTTGAATAACGCACAGCAGAAAGTTAACTTCACTGATATGAAAAATTGACACAACTGTTGTCTGAGGTGATAACTTTAAGACTAAATTGTAATTGAAAACAGAAGCAGAAAAACTAATTTGAAATTAGAATTGAGATGAGATGATACAAAATGCCAAATGAAGCTATCTTCTTTCTGAATTACTCTGTCTGATAATATGTACATGTGTATCATCTCTGAAGTGTATAATAAGCAAAATAATGTCCCAAGAAATGTAGAGATGTTAGAACATGTAAGGAGGGTCTGCTTCGGTGCAAAATTTGATTGATTGAAAACTAAAACAATTTGGCATTTGATGCTATCAACTTTAAGTAGTTGTCCAAGTCCGAGTTTAAAGGAAAATGATGGGCAGACACCAATGGGACAAAGAAAATAAAAGAAAGGGAGCTCTATATACTACCATCATAATACCACGTCACTCATTTTTTTGGAATTTTTTTTTATAATTTTTTTTCTTATATTTATTATTTCTTTATCAAAATATTCATAATTATTTTACTCCTTTCCGTCTCGAATATAAAAAAAATATTCATAATTATTTTACTATCTCATTTACCAAATGATTTTTTTGTTGTAAATGACCCTTCATTAGAACTTGATATCAAGTATAATTTTGGTCATTAAAATTAAATTCTCAACAAAATGTCTAGGAAATAATTTCATTAAATACGTGAAATTTATTAAGATTTGTTTATATTTAAGATTAAGATACATTTTTTTTACTTTTATATTTAAGATTAGAGTTACTACAAGCCAACGAGCATAAAATTATAAATTAATAAAATAAAATATTTCTCTCTCTACAAAAGATACAGGATGATTAGACAGAAATTATTGTGATAGGCTGGTCTGTGAAAAAAATTATAGGATGAATTTAATGTTATTAATTTAATTAATTAATTTTTTAATCTTTATAAATTAATTAAAAGGTTTTCATCTGTACGTGAAGGGATATAACTTTTTATAATCCATTTTGTCATTTTTTAAAATCACTTTTGTGTCATTTAAAAAAAAAATATTTTACTTTGCATTAAAGAAAACTAATTTCATCATGTAATAAAACTACCTGACAATAATATTTCATAATTTTTAGTTAAAAAAAAATATTCAGTTCTCATTTTATTCTTTACATATATATTTTTAAAAATTAATTCATTTTAATATAAATGCTTGGAAACACGTGTATTTTATGCTAGTGTATTCGAATGGAAAAATGTGTA
>Ga0123341_1003881_pt1 | contig 12973 bp, 4 predicted proteins | sample Turbeapinknodule_FD_89959 | JGI IMG/M metagenome (GOLD analysis project Ga0123341, IMG submission 89959) | Root nodule microbial communities of legume samples collected from Mexico - Turtle bean Mexico pink nodule | ecosystem: Host-associated > Plants > Roots > Nodule | place: Mexico: Nepantla... | reverse complement strand
TATATATATTAATTTGTTAAGGAAACTTAAAAACATATTTTTTCATAATTTTATGGTTGATAACAAAATAACATCCAGTGAGCCAACAGGGATCTAACTTATTTTCATAAAAGAAATAGTAAAGTTTGAAAAAAGGGATAAAGTTATGAATTATTTATTGCAAAAAAGACTAAAACAAAAGGACTGAACCTGTGTCTTTTCTTTATTTATATTCAGTGTTTAGTTGCGAACTTATCTAACAAAGTTTTAGCATTTTTTTATTAAATTATTGTGCTTTTTTAGGAAAATAATTGTTTATAAATAATTAAGCACGTGATTAATATTTGTAGTTAGTGTCCCAATAAGAGAACAAATGAAGTGCACGAGAATAAGAGTAAAAATAATAACTTTACTTTTTATTAAATTATATTGCCAAAACTATCCATGAAATAAAAGTTTACTCATTTCTTAAATTAATATATCTAAGTGTTTTTGGTATATATTCTTTTCACTTGGATATTGGTTTTTAATTTTTATTTTAAATTTCACTCGTTTATATTGCATTTCATAATATTTATTCAGTTTTTTTATTTACCCCTAATAAATAGTGAGTATCTGCGTGCTATATTAAAAAATATAGAAAATAATATTTTAAAAAATATCAATTATAAAAGTTAATTAAATACATTTTAAAATTTAAATGAATTAATTTTTGTAACTATATCATGTCAAAGGAAGAATTTTCATTATTAAAAAACGAAAATTAACGTGGTATAGTCACTAGCTAACTATTCTCTAAGTATAATAATAGTAGTAGTAACACATGAGTCCGAAATAATATATTCCTCTGTAAAAGATTATGTATTAAAAAACTGTGTAAAATATATTTTAGCACTTCAAAGTTCCAAGAATCAATTGTCAACTTTTCGTGAAAGAAATAGACTGAGTTAAAGAAAAGCAGATACTGTTTGTATAAACTCGACTACAACTATTTTTTAATGCATCGTTTTTGTAGCGTAGCATTTGTATTAAATATGTTTTATGTATACGTTACTTTTACTGTGTTTTTTTAAATTTAATTTTAAATTTATTAAATATAACGAATTTTTAACTTAAACTGTATTATAATATTATATTATACCTATGCTGAAATTTTATTTATTAAATAAAAAAAATACTGATAAAAGTTAATTATAATAATTTTTTTATCATAAATGTACTGTGTTGTGTTTAGGCTGAAAGGTGAGACCAAAAGGTTGAATATAAAAAATATTAATTAAATTAAATTAGTTACAGTAGCAAAGTCCATAAAACAGACCTAAAGATACAGGTGTGTGTTTAAAAAATATTAGGTACAAAAAGAAAAGACTCAAGCAGTCTCTAAACTCAATAAGAGAGCCTTATAAATAGATGTTTAACCTAAAAGGTAAGTAGAGTGAATCTAAAAGGTAATTAAAGTGAACCTAAAAGGTAAGTAGGTTAATTATCTGATAATTAACTAGTATCAATTTTGACTTTGGTATCGGAACACCTTTCGGGTACATACACATATCCGTGAGAGAAGACCGAGACCAAGAATCGAAAGATCCAGTTGACCTAGCCCGGATAAGTGAGAATGTACAAGTCATATCTAGTCCAAGCCGAAAGCCCAGATCGAGAGGTCCAGACCGAAAGGTCAGATTGAAAAAGAAGACCGAGAAGTTAACAGACTCGGAAGAAAGAAGATTGTTCCTATACTCTTGCAGCAACAATAAATATCTAAAAAATTTAAAATTTAGACTAAAAAGCATATCTAATTAAAAAAAGTTAGGCTATCTTAATTGCTTAAGAAATATATTTAATCCAAAACAATTAGGTTGTCTTACTTGCTTAAATAAAAAAATAAAAAAGTGAATATGGGTTATTTTGAATAATGAAGAAGGTTTGGAAGATGAATAATTGTAGTATTTGCATATAGTGGTGTTTTATAGGGATTTGAAACCTAGTTTAGTGTGACTGCCAACAATGGCCAATGAAAAGAGTAAACCGCCCCACCACTCTTGGTCTGCCAAATGTCATCTAAACAATGCCAATTCACACTTCATTCCATCAATTCCTATTTTAATTAAAAACCAATAAACCAAAATTAGATTCAATTAGTGGATACCACTTTTCACCACCAAAGAGTACCAATTTAAAATATAGGGTTTTACTAAAGCCTAACAAAAGGACACATTAGTGGACTAAAGTGTTATTGTGAGCTACATGCTTAGTTATTAGCTACTCCTTATAACCTTTATCAAAAGAAAACAAAAAAAAAAATATCATTTGATTTGGGTGAAAGTAGGTTTATTTAAAAATAAATATTTCAAGCTTTATAAATAGAAAATGTGACTAGGGTGAAATATTACACTAAAAGTAATGAGGTTTTGGGATAAAAATGATTCATTGATATTAAAGTTGATAAATATTTTAGGTTGGTTATTTAAAAAGTAGTTGTGAACGAGATAGTGGGAGAAAAGATAGTGGCTGGCCATTGTTCATTGGAGTAGGATGAGAAGCAAAACATGTTGAGTAAAGTAAAAGAAAATATAAAAATGGACCAAAATTGCCTAACTCATTGCTTTGAGTTTCATTAGGTTAACCATGAGTTATCTATAACTTGTATGGTCTTATCTAGGGTGGACCTATCAACCACTCAACTCAACATTACCTTTTTCTCTCTTTTTTTATAAAAAAATATTACCTTTTTTTTCTTTTTCTTTTATAAGAAATATTACATTTTTTTCTTTCATAAAAATATTACATTTTTAAAAAAAAATAACATTGAATAATTTACTTTTATTTTCTGGCAATTTCTTCTTGCACCTCTATATTTTTCTTCTTGCACCCCTACATTTTTTTAAAATACTGAAATTATCCCTCACAGTTTTAGGTGTTTTCAAAGTTGTGATTCCGTAAGCAAAGGGTATTTCCAGAATAAAAAATCTGGATGACAAAAAAATCATTCCATAACACTCTTTTTTTACTTCCGGATTGATAAATCTGGAATTCATAAAAAGGAAAGAATAATTCGAAAGTCATTTTTTAAAGGGGCAAAACAGTCTTCTCTGAAAATGATGGGGTGCAGGAAAATATTTGTAGAGGTGCAGGAAGAAGTTGACTCATTTTCTCGTGGAGAGATGTTCTGAGGTACAAACCAAACCAATAAAGGGCTCAGAAAACGGCCCAAGCCCAAATGTTCTCTTTTTATAGTATAATATGTGATTTAATTTTATGCATATTTTTTAATATGTTGTTATATCATTAGACTGTAGACTGCCTTCTCTTTTCTGTTTACAGTATTTTACCCCACTCGTTTATTTTTCTTCTAATTTTACTGATTTTTAAACCTTAAATTTAACTATTACCAAAATTTTATTTAATTATTTTTAACAATTCTCATTAATAATTAGAATTTATAAATTTTTGTATAAGTTAATTCGTAAAAAAATTCCCATGCTTAATTAAAAAAATTAACTTTACGAATTAGCTTATGGAATATTTTGCTTTTTTTTATATTAGACTTATGTTCATGAAATTACTAATAAATAACACTTTCATTACTAATTAATGCATCTCCTGAATGTAGGCCCAAATAAGGAAATTACCCATGGGCTAATGGCCACAATAAGCACCTGAAGTGTTTGACCCATGATATAAGTGGAATTTCAAATGTACCTTCCTATATTGTTAAATATATTTTTGAAGGTAAAATATGTTTTCGCCCTTTATAAATTATTAGATCTTTAAAAAACTTATTAATTTTTTAATTAATGATTTTTTATTTTATTTTTCGTCCCACGTTTTGTTCCCTCCTCACTATTTCAGCCATCATTGCAATTAATGTCGAGCTAAAATTGACAGTTATAATTAATAGTATAATTAATTAATATGATAATATAATTGAAAGATGACAGTATAGATATTTTGAAGCATATTCATGATATTATATTGAATATAAAATTATATATTAAAGAGTTTTTCTTTTAAAAAGACAAATTCAAAAGAATTTTCTTTAAAATTAAAACAATGTTAAATAAATAAAGGCCATTAATTCATTACCAAAAATGTCAAGTAGACACTCTAGCATTAAATTAAATTTATCTATAATTATATATTAAGGGATTCCTCTCTTTAACTCTTTAATTGCTCTCAAATTTTTTTCCTATTTTATCCTTATATTAATATTTGATTTTATTTCAGTATTATGGGTATTCCGTCATTTTGTATTTTTTCTAAAACATTTGACATACATGGAGAGGGTGATTTTGAATTGAAAGAGCAGTTTTGAATTTTAAATTTTGAAGATTCATTATTTCTCTTTGTCTTCATTAACTTCCACGTATTCTCTTTAACTTCTCAATTTTAATGTTCTTTGAGAGAAATTGTTTTTGAAGAATAAAAAGAAGGCCAAAGAAAGAGAAACATCATTCCTTTTCTTAGTAGAAATGTTTTCTTTCAAACACAAAAACGACTCTTTTGTACATGCTCAAACATTACTTGGAGAGGGACAAAAACTCAAGTCATGATGAAGATTAACGCCTCATTCCATGTCTCACAATTTCACCACCCCATTTGTGTTGCCACTCGTGAGAACCGACCTTTTCGTAGGAAGCGTCACCGCGTTCACGTAACCATCATGTCTAGAGGTTGCAAAAAACCTTCATCCAACGCACCACCGTCACTAGCCTCGGAGATGACAGAGTGATGTGAGTTGATTTTTAAGATTGCACATTTTTATTGGTTGTTCTTGTTTATGAATTTTGATTTTTAACAATTATGGTGAGAATCCTAAGAAGATTCCCACTTGTTGCAATTATTGTACGCAATTATATGCAATTAATTTAATAATGATAGAATTCAATTATTAATGGATCCCTACATAATTAGTTTATAATGCTTATAGTTTGGAGAGAGAAAGTTTCATATTTTATAGAGTTATGTAAATACACAATAGAATAAAGAGATCTCCATTTTTATTACCACCATCTTCTTTTGGTATCAGAGTCATTTTCGACCCTATCCTAGCGAATGTTTGTTGGATTTATCAGGTCACCCGCTATCGGACCGTTATCAGATCACCCATAATATTTTATCTCACGCACGAGCTATCACTTTTGGCGTGAGGGGGTGTTGGATATCCTACATCGAGTAGAGATGAGGACATACCATTGTATATAAGTGGGGTGCAAACCTCACCTTATAAGCTAGTTTTATGGGGTTGAATTAGGCTTAACGATGATTGGCTCGGGTAAATAACATGCAGGCTTATACTACATGTCCCCTCTTCCAAACCAAGCCCACACATCTCAAATTTTTACCTTGACTATTTCTTGTGAATCACAAGTCTGAAACCCAACATCTCTTAAAATCATTCATTACTTTTGCACAAAATAAATTTCAGGCATCTATTATGAATCTTATTTTTTAGTAGAACGCAAACATATACACATTTTAAACACAACACGAGCCCTCTTATTTCAGTCCCATTTACCATTAGAATTTTGGGGATGTGTTTTAACAGCCACATGTATCATTAATCGCTTGCCATCACCTTTACTGAGAAATAAATCACCTTTTGAGATGATATATAATCAACCACTTTCACTTTCTCACCTAAAAACTTTTGGTTGCCTTTGTTACGCAATTGTTGTTTCACCTAAGCAAAAATTTGATTTGCGCGCTCGACAATGCATCTTCATTGGTCATCCTCTCAATAAAAAAGGATACAAATTATTTGATATAGATGCATACACTTTTTTTACAAGTTGGGATGTCACCTTCCATAAAAGTGTTTTCTTATTCTGCCAACAATCTCAGCCGAATCCTTACCTCCATTACAAGGTATTTTGCTCGCTATTAACATTGACTTACCCACTCCTGTCCAATATTCACTCGATCAACCTTCTTCTCCTGCTCGTCACAATGCACCTGAACCTCCGAACCAACCTTCTTCTCATACTCGTCACAATGCACCTGAACCTTCAGGAAACCAACCTTCTTCTCCTATTCGTCGTAATGCACCTGAACCTCCAGCAGACCAACCTTCTTTTGCCACGCCAGGAAGTCTGGCACCCATTACTGAACCTTCTCCAACCAACCTTCCTGTTCGACGATCCAGTCGCACATCAACCCCATCTTCTTGGCTTCAAGACTGCATAACGGGATCCCAAGTCAATCATTCGACCACTTCCCAAGATCGGTCGAATGGAACTAAGTATCATATGCATCATTTTCTTTCTAATTCACGATTTTCTTCTACACATAGTGCATATCTTGCTAACGTCACAACCACCAAAGAACCTCACACTTATGCTCAAGTTATCCTTGATCCAAATTGGCAAAAAGCAATGGACGAAGAGCTTTCCGCCTTGCAGCTAAATCAAACGTGGACTTTGACACCGTTACCCACCGAGCAGAAACCCATCAGATGCAAATTGGTTTATAAAATAAAGTACAACTCAGGTGACAACGTCGATAGATATAAGGCGCGCCTTGTCGCAAAAGGGTACACTCAGATTGAAGGTGTCGATTATTGTGAAACTTTTTCACCAACAACGAAATTAACAACTTTGAAGTATCTCTTCACCATTGCAGCAACCAAAAATTAGTTTATTCATTAGCTAGATGTGCAAAATGCCTTCTTACCTGCCAAATTGCACGAAATTATTTACATGGACATGCCACCCAGGCATCATCGACAAGGGGAGAACATTGTATGTTGACTCAACAAATCCCTTTATGGTCTTAAAAAAGCATCTAGACATGGTTTTCAACATTTTCTCATGTGATTAAATATGCAGGATTTCAACGGTCAAAGACAGTGCATAAGACTACTCTCTATTCACAAAACAGAATAACTCATCATTTACTGCCCTTTTGATTTATGTGGACGATATTCTTTTGATAGGAAATGATTTGACAGAAATTATTAAAGATTGTTTATTACAACAATTTCACATTAAAGATCTTGGAGACTTAAAATATTTTCTAGGGATTGAATTTTCTCGTTCCAAAGTTGGTATTTACATGTCACAAAGAAAATATGCGCTTGATATTTTGCAGGATACGGGACTCACAGGTGCTCGTCCAAACAAATTTCCAATGGAGTAATATTTAAAACTCACATCAGACGATGGAGAGTTATTAAAGGATCAGTCAAATACAAGCGACTTGTGGGACGACTCTGATATACCTCACGGTTACTCGGTCTGACATAGTAATTTCGGTTTGGACCCTAAGTCAATATATACAGGCTCCACGTAAACCTCATTGGATGCCACAATTCGAGTCCTAATGTACATCAAAGATCACCGGGACAAGGATTGTTATTGCCATCCGAGAATAATCTGACATTGAGAGCTTATTGCGACTTAGACTGGAGAGGTTGTCAGAAAACTCGGAGATCAGTATCTGGGTATTGCATTTTTCTTGGTTTTTCTATTATCTCATGGAAGTCAAAAAAACAGACAAACGTATTAAGATCATCTAAGGAAGCAGAATACCGCGCAATGACCAATACTTGTTTGGAGATAGTTTTGTTGTGATATCTGTTGTAGGACTTAAAGGTGTCATGTAACTTGTCATCTCAACTTTTATGTGACAATCAAGCGACATTACATATAGCAACAAACCCAGTATTTCATGAACACACAAAACACATTGAGATAGACTGCCACATTGTGCGAGAAAAATTACAAGTCGGGATAATCACATCGTGGTTTCTTCTACTTTTGGAATTTATTGTTGCTTCTCTCTTCCTTTCTCTTTGGGCACTATCACATGACTCTTGCTCTTGAATTAAAGATTTTTTATTAGCTATTACTGGAAAAACCTGTGCTTTGCCAATCATTATTTCCTAATTCAGATTTATGGAGTATTTGTTATGTCTCCATGTAACTGTATATAATTTTGATAACTTAAAATAGAGAATTAGCCAAGGTTGGCCACGCTGAATTGAAAATTTTCTTGAGACTCTATTTTACCATTTTATGACCTATTTGTTTTTGTCATTTGCAATCAGAAAATGACTATTTTCCCATTTTAAGTTTGTGAAGATTGTGAAGCAATTAGGTTTATATGCATCATATTTAACACTATGTATACAAATGATACAAATAAAAAATTCGAATACACAAGTATTGTGTTCCCGCTAGTGGATATAATTTTTATTTAATAAAATTTATATTGTTAATAATGATAATAATTTAGTACAATATTATAGTAATGGCATACAATTTTGTTAGTGTAATTGTTAGTATATTACATTAACATGTAACATTATTTAATTGATTCACATTAATAATTTAATTTTTATCAAACAAAAACGGTTTAAACCGAGTCATTCTAATTCTAATAATACTTTTTTTTAGTATAGGTAAAGAGTGTGATATTTTCTTCTTCATTGACAAGTAGTGGCGAGTGGTGATTGGTGATGAACGTTGGTGATTGAGATAAGTTTTATGGTGTTTTTATTGGTGGTGACTATGTTTTCGTGTGCTTAATTTTGTTCTTTATTTGGAAGTCACAAAACAAAATAAAAAACTAACAAAGTGCAAAATTAGAGTACAAAATTAAAAAAAAAATAGTGTTTCACTAAAAAATGTCCAATACAATGAATTTTCTCGTCAACCTTCTCACACGCTCAAATAATGGAATTGTTCTCTTAAACACTATGACTTTAAAAAAGATATGAGGATGCGTGATTCAGAGATTATTTAAAAAGATGAGATTATGTTTCATTTAGATAGGTTAAAACCGTCTTTTCACTATTAATATGAAGATGAAAGAATAATGTAGAAAGGTAGGGAAGGTAGGGGAGAGTTTATTTAAACTTTTACATATTTCTTAAAGCAAATGATATTTTTTTGGCACTTTTTTGTACAAAACCATCTTAAAAGATCATACTACTTTTTCTTACTTTCTCAGTATTTGATTTTAATCCAAGTAATATTGGACTTCCATCACATTATAATATTCAATGATAGTTTGTCAAATTATTAAAGAAATTGAATTATCATAATCGCTTTTTAAAAGATATATATAATGTTGGTAACAAAATTGTGGAGTTAAAGTTTGGTTGAACACTCTAAATTTAGCATTTATTTGGCTTTGAAAATGGTGTGAAGAAGACACGAAAGAGAGTAGAAAACAGTTTCTTTTCTCATTTATCTTCCATCTTCTTACTTTAGTATTCCAAAAATGTTGCCCCTAAGATTACCTTTTGCATGATATATGATATATTTCTTGAACCAACTCCAAGAAATGATGGTGAAAGAGGCGACATTGATGTGTCATAATGATCTTGTCATGTATCGTAGCCATATTTACATGGTAAAGAGAAAGAAATGCGTTGTTGATATGAACAAGACAGCATATATTAATTAGAAGGTGGTTGATTAGCCATTGTCAAATATATGATCGTAGCAAGATATTGGTTTTTTTGTAGCCACGCAACTTACTCCTTCTCCACCAAACTTCACCTTAATTACACGACAAGGAAATCAAGTTATCCCCACCTCTTTATTAGCTAATTCAAAACTAACCACAAAATGCTGGTTATTTTAGTATTGTCAATAATTTTAGTATTAAAAGAATATTCTAGTAATTTCTATATTATTTTTTCTATATAGTTTTTAATAAGGTTGAGAATTTGAGATGTTCGATTATTCTATTTTTTCTCATTTCACATTTGATATGTTAAAAAGATATTGGAGTAGTTTCATAAAACTTACAGGTTAATAAGTTTGATAACATCGATTTTTCAAGCTTATTCACATAAATTAAATATTTTTTTTTTTTATAATTTTGTAATCCAAGTTTTGAGTATCTTATAAAAATAAAGACTTACGATTAATATAAAAGTCCTGATATATTGACACCCTGACAATAATACACATTTGACGCTGCAGAAGTGACAATGACGTGACAAAGTGAGATTGTGCGCGAATGAGCAATGCGAGCTTCAAAATAGGATAAAATAGAATATATTACATTGGTTCTTAGAAACAACCGATGTAATATATTTTTTTTACTCAAAATGACCCATATCACATCGATTAAGCCATCTAACCGATGTAATATATGGCCCATATTACAAAAATTGATTTTTTCTCATAAATAGTGGGTGGGTCATAAACGTTACATAGGTAACCACTTACGGACACATGAGTAACCAGTTTTGCGTGTGTCAGTATATGTGGAGGAACATGTGGCTGGGTAACCAGTTCTGGTAGAATTATTACATTGGTTAAGCCATATAACCGATGTAATATATGTTTTTTATTAAAAAAAATTGTTTTTTTTTCATGAAGAGTGGGTGGCCATAAACGTCACATAAGTAATCACTTACAGACACACAAGTAACCAGTTTTGTGTGTGCCAGTATATGTGGAGGAACCTGTGACTGCGTAGTTCTGGTAGGGTTATTACACCAGTTAAGTCATCTAACCGATGTAATATATGGTTCTTATTAAAAAAAATTGATTTTTTTTCATGAAGAGTGAGTGGGCATAAACGTCACATAAGTAATCACTTATACACACGGATAACCAGTTTTGCGTGCGTCACATAAGTAACCACTTACAGACACACGGGTAACCAGTTTTGTGTGTGCTACGGGTCATATATTATAATACAGAGCTAGTGTCACATTCTCACCAAATGTCACGTCTGCAACGTCAATTAATGTCACGCAAGCGGTGTCAAGTTTGTGTTAGTGACAGAGGGTGTTAATAAAACATATTTCTTAATATAACAATCACACAAAAAAAACTTAAAAAAAAACTGAATCACGAAATAAAATCTAAATTTGTTGTAAATATATTTTATTGGTAATCAATGAAAATATTTAGTTATATATATTCAACACACAAACAACATAACAACAACAAAATTAATGCAAGTTGTGGGAGGGGATGAACCAACTCCTATCTTGCCCTCGTAAGCCATGAATTATGTAAGACTAGTTTATATGAGAGTTAACAAATCTAAATATTTATCATATCTTGTATACTACCGAGATGTTGAGTAACGGACACCCTCTTGACACCCCCTCGACATCTCAACACATCTTACAAACCTCACAAGGGACCTTAAAATGTTATTAACTAGTAATAAGTCAAATTATCTACAAAGCATGATTAAGACGTAATTATTAGGTCCCTTTTGGACCCAACATACAGGTCCAAGCAAAAGGTATAAATATAAGGCACCTAAGAGACAAAGTAACCATCAATCAATCCTAATACTTGCAAATCGTACTTGAATTAAACTCAAGTGTCGAATTTTCTTTGCAAGTACCCCTACCACTGACAATAACTGAAGAGCGGAAGGACTGGAGAACAAAGAATCGTGTAGTCAAGAAGTGAAGAGATCGAAAGTAAAAAAAAACACTCATGGAGTAACCCGACCTTGTAAAAACACCTTACACTCTTTTTACAAAACTACAACACATCTCATATTGTCTTTATACATTTCTTGTTACGAGAAAACTCTTTAAAAAAATTTGTATTTTGTAATTTAAATGTTCTCTTATTTTATTACCATCATATACTTTAATGTATATGAAAAACATTCTTAATCTTTATACATATAAAAATTACAAGTTTGAGTTATTAGACCATTTTTTAAGTTTTTTTAGTAGTTTCACGCTTTTAATAATGTATTGTTTGGTAGGATCAAATAACATTTTTCTAAAAGAAAAGAAAGCGTGAAGAAATAAAAAAAAAATGAAGGTTGTTTGGGTAGCATTAAGTAGTTCCATTGCACTTTCCTCTTGAAATTGTGGAGAAAATAGTAGAGATGCATGTTAAGACCAATTTTACTTGTTTGTTTTCTCTTGTGTCTCTCGTGAGAGAGATGTGGTTTATCTGAAAAAAAAAGGTGCAACTGAAAAAAAATAATATTACATATACTTAAGGCTAAATAAGTAAATTTACTTGTAATTTATTTTCTTCATATTAAACAACTCTATCTTTTATTTCACTTTAATCAAACAGTAGTTTTTACTGTAATATTTTTTTTACTATAATTATTTTCAATTTAAATAAAAAAAATTAACCTGATACTTCTTGACATTCTGAAATGTCTTAATAAAAGTGAAAAGTATAAGTTATTTTACGTTTAAGTTAACCTTCGATATTCAGAATAATAAGCATTAGAAACGTACCTTATTATGCTTATGTCTTTATATTTATATTGTTGATAAAAAAATCTGTATATTCATATTCGGTATGAACTATCTTGTTTCCATAGGTTAATTACTAGCAATGTGAAATGATTAAATCCTTTAATAAACATTTTATATTATTAAGATTCATTATGACTTCGACTAAATGTGTTTAGAAACTATTTGTGTTAAGCATTGGTTACATCTCTCAACTTATAACTTATAATGTCGGTTTATATCTCGACTTTTACTTAATCATTTTCAAAACATGTGTAAATAAAAAAATTGGATAGATTTAATCATTTATCAAAAGATTTTGTAATTAATTTAAACACATAATCCCATCAATGAACCAAGACCCACTCCATTAAACACACCTATGTATAGGTAAACAAAAGACTACAAATAAAGGACCAAAACAAAAAGAATTGCTCATAAATAAGCCAACTTGACACGAAAAACTAATTAATGAATTGAGTTTTAGTTATCTCCAATTGGTACATACGTAAAGACAGGGCTTTTATGGCAAGAAATTTAAAAAAAATGATTGAACTTTGTAAATAATTAATACTAAGAAATAATTAATACTAAAACAAATACGCGTTTTTTTTAGAAATAAATGATATCATACTCTTAGTAGGAGAGATTTATTTATTTCAAAAGAAGTGTTAAAATATATATATATATATTTTTTTTCATTTATTGTTAAGTTTTCTTCGAAGAAACTCTTTTCAATTGATTGAGAATCAATAAACTATAAAATTAATAAATAGTTTCATTAAATAATAGTTAAAGTATATTTTT
>Ga0123341_1003879_pt1 | contig 12976 bp, 7 predicted proteins | sample Turbeapinknodule_FD_89959 | JGI IMG/M metagenome (GOLD analysis project Ga0123341, IMG submission 89959) | Root nodule microbial communities of legume samples collected from Mexico - Turtle bean Mexico pink nodule | ecosystem: Host-associated > Plants > Roots > Nodule | place: Mexico: Nepantla... | reverse complement strand
CTTCAAAGGTACCGTCAGCTAATTTCTCATTCTCTGATTGGTGTCTTGAACCTTTGGTTTGTATGCATTCAATTTAGTTTTGATATGAGGATTGATCCTTGTTATTCTTTGTTATTTTGATAGCGATGGGTTTGACTGTAGGAGGTTTTGTTGGCTGATTTGTAGTTAGAAAGGTAATTTGTGAACATCATTTTATTGTATAAGGGTTGGATCACCCCTGAAGTGATCCCTTTTAATTTCATTGCTAATTGCTGAAAAAAGAAAAGGGACACAATGATTAAGCTCATTCGCTAAAACATGGTATCTAGTCAGCCCAACCCAATTGATCTTGGTTTCACACTCAACAATTTCCCACTTGAAGCCATGGAACAATGTTCACCTACGCTTCAACTGTATACATGTACTTTTGTAATTTGTCAACGGAACTCAATGTTCCACCTCTAGTTGCCACCAGCCTTCTTAATCATCTTGAAGACTTCATTGAAACTCCCCTGAGTTTCAACATGTTCGTCATGACTGAAATTGCCACTGATCCGTCCTCTATTCCTACCGGCTCCCACTTACACAAATTGCCGGATCTCGGAATAGCCTGAGAACAAACATACTCCATACTCAACAAGAACTTTTCTGGAGATGTTTCAACAGCTAAAATATTGGTTCTCCTAACCCATTGTCGTCTAGGAACCTCAGCTGAAGCACGACCCGTGCTCCCACTACCATAAGTACCTTGACTGGTCTACCTGAACCTTTCCATGCTCGTTCATCCTGAATCTGACATGTGGCTCTGAGTTTCTCTCTTGTAAAAACAACCCTCTTCTGCCCACGAGATTCTGTGAACCGGACTTTGTTTATCTTCCGAACTGGGACGGCCACTCCCTCAGACGGTAATCCGACCATATACAAGGAACCTCTCTTTCTTCCGCGGGTCATGACAAGATTTCCCTTGATGACCTTCCTCTGCTGATTTCTGAACTTCACATCATGTCCCTGTTCGTCCAACTGCCTAACAGAAATCAAACTTTTCGTTAAGCTTGGAACAACTCTAACATCCTTCAAAGTCCAGAAATCGACTAGCGTCTTCAACACTATGTCACCTATGTCTGAAACATCAAGAGTTTTGTTGTCCGCTAGTCTTACCTTTCCAAAGTCCCCAATAACTAGATTCTGCAATGTTTCACGGACGTGGATGGCATGAAATGAAGCACCAAAATCCATGACCCAGGAATCCACATTGTTATCTACACAACAGACTAAAAGGTCCTCGTCCGTGGAGTCTTCTACAATGTTGACTTGTTCATCATTTGGGCATTGATTCCTGAAATGTCTCATCTCCTTGTAGTTCCAACATGTTACACTTGAGCAATCCCGAATCTTTGACTGACTCCTTCCTTTGTTCTTGCTCCCACTATCTCTGATATTTTTCTTACCTCTGATGACATATAGCGATTCACTAGATGATTCCCCAAAACTCCTTCTTCGAACGTCCTCGTCAAGAATGAGATCATGAATCTTCTCAAAAGTGAATCAATCGGGTCCCACTGAACAACTGTTGTAACCGTTCTAGACCAACTGTCAGATATGCTCAGTAACTGAATTGTCTTCCTTCATCCTTGTGTTTACCAATTCTCTAATCAGAAACACCTTGTTTGCAGCAGATGGCTTCTCGTACATGTTAGACAGTGCTTCCATGATACCTTTCGTTGTCTTCTCCTTCAGAATGTTGAACGCAACATTCTTGGTCAAAGAGAGTCGGATAACGGACATAGCTTTCCGATCCAAACCTGCCCACTCTGCATCAGACATCTTTTTTGACTTGTCACCCAAAACCATGTCCAAGTCTTTCTAGACTAGCAAATCCTCAATTCACATTTTCCACCAACTGAAATTTGTACCATTGAATTTTTCAATTCGAAACTTCCCGTCTTCTGTCATCTCAAATGACTAGACAAGAAACTCGGTCCAACTAATTTTAGATTGGCAAATTTTATTTTTTTTAAATCAAGAACACAAAAAATTGCACCACCCAAAATCACTCACCAACAGACCTGGTCGTAGTCCCCACTGCACTGGCGCTTCGCCGCACTGGCGTGCTCTGCACCTCCATTGTCGCTGGTCACCGCCTTCGCACTACACTCTGTGTCGTCTCAGACCAGCACACCTGTAGAACGCACACAACCCTAGTTTTGGGATGTCGTTGTCGCCCCTGCGAAACCCTAGCTTTGGGACGTCGTTATCGCCCTTGCGGAACCCTAGCTTTAGGACGCTGCTGCAGGCACAATTTTCACATCTCGTCGATTAATTTTTGTTGATCGGATCTCTAGTGTGTAAACAAACCAAACTCTGATGCCACTTGATGGGAAAAAAACGCACGCGAAAGCAACACACACAATCACGAATGAACTGCAGAAAATAAACAACACAGGATTTAACGTGGTTCGGTCGCCAATCTACAACCTACGTCCACGGGCAACTAATTAGGTTTTTATTTTGTTTGTTACAAAATTACAAGTAAATGATCTCTTTAAATAGAGATTAAGGGGACACAATGATTAAGCTCATTCACTAAAACATGGTGTCTAGTCAGCCGAACCCAATTGGTCTTAACTTCACACTCTACACTTGTGTATAAGATAAAATTGTCGTTGTCACCTCTTAGAGTCGTCATCACTCTCTTTCCATCACTACCACATGTCTAGACTCATGCAACAAACATTCAAATTCTAAAATATGTAAACTTTTTTCTATATAAAAAATAATTTTAAATTATATAATTTAAAAATATCTTTCAAATTACCTGAATTTTTTTAATGTAAGATGACTTTCAACTTCTAAATCTCAATTTATTTCAAGTTTGCATAATTCAAAAGACACTTTTAAAAATAACTTTGAGATTATATAATTAAAAATATAATATTAACTTTCAAATTATCTGAAATTCAAAAATTAAAATTGACTTATAATATTTACATATTTTAATATTTACAAAGCTACAGAAGAAAAACATACATTGGAGTGCAAAAACGAATTGTCTACCCACTAATATGATAGAATCAACTAAACCATTTATAAAAATATTTGTCAGAAGATTAAAATTTAAAAGAAATAAGAACTAAACTAAATTCCAATTTGAAAAAAAAGAAAACAAAATATTCTATCCAAAATATACATAACCAACAAGGTTGTTTCTTCGTGCTCCCATGACTTCTTCAGTACTTCCATACTAAAAAGGAATATACTTATGTCCTTAAATAAATAATTTAAAAAATAAAATCATAAGCATTTTAACTTTACACACACTCTCTCCTCTCTTCTCTCATTCCACGGTCTCTTGGTGTACCTCCAACACAATTTGGGGTGGTTTTTCACACTTTGAGATGTCATTGTGTAGTTGTAGAGGTGAGAATTTGCATCTTTTGAAATGTTTTGTTGAATAGTTTAGTGCTATTTTGTTGTAGGTGGTTTTTTTTGTCATTCAAAATTCCCAGTTTACATAAATCAGAAAGATAAACTGAAAAGATAAAATGGGAGTGGATTAAATCCGCAACAATGAAATCCAAAAAAACATGTATCGGATTGTGAAAAACATGAAAAAAACTCTCATTCAATTTTTTTTCGAATTAGATAATTCATTAATCATTTCACAACTCAAAAAATACCTTTCAGATTAAATAATTCAAAATCATTTGATAACTCAAAAAAATACTTTACAAATTAGCAATCCACAAGTCATTTCATACAATAGACAACTATCTAGATTACGTATCCAGAAACAAGACATCATCATCCATTCTGAATTCAATACATTTTAGATTATCTAATCCATAAATTATAAAATTTAGTAATTCTATTTGTTTAACATGGAACTCACTTCCAAATTCATATTAACATTTCAACTTATGAAACCTAAAATAAAGAAGTATTACAAATTGTGTAAGCCGAAATACTAATCCAGATTCAAGAGTAAGTTCCATATTACACCATTTGAAGTATAATTTCTAAAATCTTTAACTTTTGAATTCATTAATTTGTAGATGCACCGAATTAACAAATCCAGAACATAAAAAAAATTAACGATACCTACTCACTTAAAAATGCCACCACCGACACCAACAACCACCAATTATCAACAACCGTCATCCATAATCAACACAACCCACCACCACCACCTTCAACCCACACACTCTCTTCATTCACCAACCAACCGTAAAAAACAATGTCAATGCCTTTTATTTTTTAACTTTTTACTAAAGGACGATTTTAGAATTTTGAAATTTATGGAGGTGCTGGGAAAAGTGATGGAACTTCAGAAAGAAGCAGCCAACTAATAATTGGACACATATTGTGAACTCTATTCACAATACTTCCAAAAGCAACAAATTTTTGGAGACAACAATATCAGAATATTCGGATCTAATTAGTTTCCCTGGAACCTCTACCGTAGCAATGGTGTAAAATTACAATTGAGAAGGCAAAAACACATGGAAATTGCAAAAGAGACAAAAATGATACATGGTAACTCATTCTCAACATTAAGCAAACAAAATTTCACAAGTTCACTCATCATGATTGAGGTCCCTTTTTCAAATTCCGTAACTAATCTACTGAATTAAGGTGAGGTAGGTGACTCGAGAGACTACAATAGTGCATCGTTATGTACAAACCAAATGCCTAACAAAGAATAGAATTATTGTATTGGCTTTTCAGAACTCGTTCATCAATTCCCTTAGTTGTAACCTAATCATAAAGGCCAAATTCATTTTAAGGTGAAACACAAAACAAGAAAATTTTCAAGTTCTAATGACAGGACCATTGTATATCCCTCTCCGAATCACAAAGTCGTCAGGAGGTTGAAATTCTTCCAACCAGGTAACATCAGACACTGTAACTCCATTCAACTGAAGATTACCTGCAATTAAAATTAATGTTGGCAAACCATATGGTGTGGTTAACAAAACACAACATTTACAGGTAAAACCATCAATCATTTGGGACACAAGGCATAAATGAACCAGCATTGGATATAAATAAGATCACCTGGAAGATCTTTCCTCTGCGATTTCCGGAAGTAGGTGCAGTGTCTTCCATGTTCTGAAGAATAAGGTGGAGATAATACATCAAAGATTGCACAGGGAGTTACTGCCTTAAAAGTATGTATGTTCCCTCCAAGGGTAGGATAAAGAACTGTCGTGGGAATTGGTGCTTTCATCTCGGTATCTTTGACAAGCTTTGCAGCTCTAGCTGCCAAGAACAAATTGGTTGAGGGCAAGAAGACCAAAATTATTAATGATTAATAATCCTTACCAATTCCCAAATGAGGTAAAATATTATGAAGAGAAACAAGATAAATAAGACTACAAGGTAATATAACCTCTAATTTTCATAAGCACAGAAGGTAAAGAAATAAAAACTAAGTGCCTGATATCCTAGATGATTTTGATTAAGTGCTCCTAAGCAACAAAATGCAACATGAATATGCTTCATTTTTCAAACATATCATAACATATCATGTGAGACGCAAGTGCTCTATCTGACAAACGATATAGCACATTGTTTTGCAAGAAATGTTTCATCTTCACATCTATTAAGAAGATCTCGTAAAATGTTTGTAAACATCAAAGATCCCTAAGGGACATGCTAAAGTTGTTCTACGCCTACTACGCACATCTTGACACGCCTTGTGTCAACTCTGCAAAGGCTATCTATCACATACAGTCCTATGTTGTACTCCAATTTGGGTGAAAGCTCTCTAACCAATACCTGATAAGTCATACCAGCTATTGAGATGCTGATTAAGGAAGAGATAAGCATTTAATGTTGCATGGGACGCATTTAATGCATATCTACATATCTGCATGGATAGACCTGAAGTGAAGCTCCATAACAAGTAGAAAAGAATTTATAACGGCTCTTTTCTTAACTGCCTATATAAACAGTCTTCCAATTTGAAGACAATAGAAGTGATCAAGAGATGTTGAAACACTGTCAATATTCATACTCAAAGCTTTATATGCCTTAAGTTTCAAAAGAACATTGTTGATGTTCATTTAGCAAGCTAAAAGAGTTCATTAACCTTGTATCCTTTGAAAGATGTTATCTCTGTCTAGTAAGCAAAACCATGTGATCGTTTAGAATACCCTTTCTCTGTAAAACCCACTTAGCCAAGAGTGGTTGTTGTTCCAAATAATACTCGTGTTATTTAGCCAAGAGTGGCTAAATTCCAATCAATACTTTGGATTGTTAACCAAGACTAGCTGAGTGTTCAAACAATACTCGAGTTATCTAGCCAGGGGTGAATGTGTTCCAATAATTCTCTGTTGTAACTTCAGAGTCCTAGTGAAACTTGATCAAGGTAATCAAGAATTACTGCTTTTACAAATTAACTAGTACAAAAATCTCCAACATAAATCCATCTTTCCTTTATGCTCATTTAAATTGCATGTTAATAAAACTGTACTATCAAAAGGAGAGCTTAAAAAGTAAGATTTAGACAAGTTATTGACAAATTGTCTGTCACGATAAAAACTTGCATCTATGTGCACTCCATCATACACAACTTTGCAAGAATTTCAAATATGTTTTAATACACAATTTCACCCTCCTTTCTTGTGTATTTGACTTATTTTCCATAGTATCATAACTCCTCGTCTTAGGAGCTCTATTTCCACTATCACATAATTAGTTGTCATTATCAACAAGGAGGAATAGGTCAAGAATCGAACAACTAACCAAAAAAATTCCCTTTTTGACTCCCATTATCCACTGTTTTTCATTTACCAAATATTCAATCTGCCAGTTTATAATTTCTAGACAATTTTAGCTCTGCTACCATATGCTTTTCATAGTTGAGTTTTAACTGAGACCAAGAACTAACATTAACAGGCTAGATTTCGTCTGTTGACTTTTAAAACACAGGTCCTGGCTTTTTCCTTTCAGTTTCATGAGAGCACAAACTATTTTGGAGGATGATGACTGGGTACCATCCTGTCCTACCTCATTAACGATGGCCATGACAAAACAAAAACAAAGAAGGGAGCAACAGATTCAATACTTGATGTATTCCCAGGCAGATACACCGGACAAAAAACTGGATTGCAACAAAAAAATATGTAAAGCCATAAAGAACAAACCTTCAGATGGATCAGTTGGACCAGGAAAATCAATCCAATCATAGGATTGAACATGTACTGAACCATATAAGAGCTTGCTTAAGACTGTCATTCCAGGATGATTATGGAGAGGAATAACAGAAGAAGGGGGCATACAAAAAATTCCTATCTGATGAAGATAAAAAATATTAATCAAACTTTTGTAGCTATGCTCAAGAAATGAGTATAAAAATTGCTGACTAAATTGTGAGTTCTGAGAATTAAAACTAACAGAGAAGCTGTCATCTTCATACAAATGCAGGTATTTGATCGGTGGTGACTGTTGATGGTTCCCATTACATTCAGGCATTTGACCAGACCAGTTACGAACCACTTGTGCCTCCTGTTCAAGACCTACATCTGAAGGCTTGATTTTTTCTGAAACATTAAAAGAATGGTTATTAAAAAGATCACAAGGGAACAAAATGTACAATACAAGTCCATGTGTGGTATATGACTGTATTTTAAAACACTCAGAAAGAACAGAACCAAAGATCACAGAGAGACAGTTGAAATGTTACGCTGGCATTCACAGCTATTTAAGCACACTTGTACAGCCCCTTGAGCAGATTATATAATCACAATCTCTAACACTAAGTAGGAGTCACAATCACAAGCTTGCAAAGATTTTCGATCAGATGTCAAAATCAGGTCAAATATTGATTGTTGGGATATAATACAGGATACCAGCAGCTGGTGTAACGATATGAGCAGTAAAAATCATATTTCAAAAGGTAGAAATGTTTTACTGTGCATTACCATACTGATAAGCAAGAAAATTAAATTAATAAATGGCAAACAGAAATCTAGTTAACAGCAAAAACTTTAAAACAAAATTAATCCTTATTAATCTAAATTAATCCTAAAATGTAAACAGCCATCAGTCGACCTTTTTCCTCTCTTCTAAAGAAGATAATTGCTTCATCCAAGAGTTTGGAGAGAACATTGTGACTACTCAATTCTTGAGAAGAATAAAAACAAGTTAATGACAAAATTGTCATGACAAAACCTCAATTTTTCAACCTTGCCATAATCTCCTCCAGAAATTCAAATCCATAAAAAAGGAAAAGAGAGAACAAAAGGAACGCTTAAAGATTTCTGGAGTGGAGTCTGAACATAGCATAGAACGACTTGTATCTGAATATATACTCAGTTATTACTCATATCAATCACACGACCTATTTGTTAAAACCCTCCAGATTGGACAAATATTTAACAATGACTATTCTATGGAATCACAAGCAATAAGTTTATTTGCATGATTATTAGAATCAAATGTACACATGCATAATATAAAATATATATATATATATATATATTATTGTAACATGGTTATTAGGAAAACATATCTTCGGACTCTTCCTAATCATTTCACCATATTTTTATTTTCTTATTTTAAAAGTTTTTACAGATAATGAAAATGTAATTGGTTTGATAGCTATCAACAAAATAATTATTTATTTTCTTATATTGTTCAAGTTCGTGTCAAAGCTCCCAATCTTGGGAGCCTGTTTCCACTGCCTCGTTAACAACCATAATCGTTGTTGTTCGCCATTGTCGTTGAGGTTAATGGTTGGCTAGAAAGGTGTGAACCACTCGCCGCCGCCACAAACAATGTCGTCACGACCTCTTGAGCCCATTCCAAGGGGTGGTGACATCTCACTTGACTTCAATTCGAGTAGATGTGAATTTTTTTATTCTTGTACCAAATAGGTTATCAAATAAAAGTGACAAGCGATGAATCTTTGTTATCTCTTTTTTTTCTTCTGTTTTTACAATGTCCGGTGTGAAAGCTTCTAACAATGATTGAATAAATGACTAAGTCATCGTATGCCTTACCCATGAAAAGTAAGAGTACATTCAATACTATTGGTTCTTTGTCTCATGGTGTTTGGATTATTAATTCAGGAGCAACCGATCACATGACTCATTTTCATAAGCTTGTCCATTTGTATGCCAAGATGACTAGAGAATAACTCATTACAGTTACAAATGGTGATAGTGTACCCATATGCAGTTCCAAGAATATAACTTTAGAAACATTTATTGTAATAAAGGATGTTTGATACCAACAGTCTTATCTCTATACAAAAACTTACAGAAGATTTGAATAGTTTGGTAACTTTTTTCTCTTCTTATTTCAAGACTTTGCCACGAGGAAGATGATTTTAATTACCAAGGAGCAGAGTGGATTATATTTGTTGGAATCCAAGGGCCAAAACAAAAAGTCATAAGCTAACAAGCAACATCAAAAACATGAGCAAGTCCCCAGATATGGCTTCATCATAAAAGGCTTGGGCATCCCTCCTTCAACCCAATAAAATCTTTGTTCCCTCATTTGTTCATTAAAGAGTCTATTGAGTCTTTCAAATGTGATTTTTGTAAAAGGTCAAAAAGTCACCATGTATCTTATCTCCATCTCTTGTAAAAAGAGTAATTTCCCATTTGACTTTATTCACACTAATGTTTGGGGCCCTACTTTAGAATACATTTTTGGAGAAAAATGATTTGTTACTTTTATTGATGATTGTACTCGTGTTACATGGACATACATTATGAAAAGTAAATTTGAGGTTTGTCACGTCTTTGTTAATTTTTTGTCTTGTCTAAAATCAATTGGAAAAAGCATCAAAAAAATTAAGTAATAAATATGCGAATCATAAATTATCCAAATTTGTCTCATAATAGTATTGTTCATGAACTAACACAGGTTAGCACTCCACAACAAAAAATATAAAAAACAACATACTTTGAGAGCAAGAAGAGCTTCCTGATTCAGAGGTAAGGGAGCCTAAAGGTTATAATGAGGAAGTAAGTGTTACTAAGAATTTACTTATTACATTGAAAAAGGGAAAAAGATTGTGTATTAAATATCCTATTTTTCAATATGTCTACATAAACTGACAATCTCTATAATAGACATTGAAGTTTTACTGTCATCACTAATGCCACAGAAATTCCTACCATAGTCTAAGAAGTTATGAGAAGTGAACATTGGACTCAAGCCATGAGAGAGGAGATAAATGCATTACAAAGAAACTCAACATGGGAGATTGTTGACAAACCAAGAGACAAAAACACCATAGCATGTAGATGGATATTTACTATGAAACATAAGGCAAATTGGTCACTAGATAGGTACAAAGCTAGATTGGTTGCAAATGGGTACACTCAAATTTATGGAATTGACCATGAGGAGACTTTTTGTCCTGTAGCAAAGATGAATACAGATCAAGTTGTTCTTGCACTAATTGGATGTTAAAAATGTTTTTCTTCGTGGAGCTTTAGAAGAAGTGTACATGAATATTCTTCTCGAATTTGAAACTCAGGGGAAGGAATAAGGTATGTATTCTAATAAAGGCCTTATAAGATCATACTTGATGACCTTAAAATAAAGGTTAATATTCCTAAGGAATTGTACTGTAATAACAAGTCAACCATGATCCAGTCCAATATATAAGACCAAACACATTGAAATTCGCAAACACTTCATCAAAGATAATCTTGACATAGGCCTAGTGGTTACAATCCATGTCGCTACAGGATTTCAAATAACAAATATTTTCACACAAGTGATTTCTCAAGACAGATTCCAGGATCTTGCAAGCAAATTGGGAATGATTGATGTTCATGTGTCAACTTGTGTCAACTTGAGGGAGAGTGTTGTAAATAATAGATTATTGAGATAAAAAGAATGTCAATATATCCAGAGTTAGGAAAAAGTACTTCAAAATCTTCTTATTCATTTCAACATATTTTTATTTCCTTATTTTAAAGATTTGGACTATTGCAAATAGAGACATTAAAATGTAATTGGTGTCATTGTTATCAATAAAATATTTTTTTATTTTCTTATACAATATTATATATATTTATATATAAATAATTCAACAAGGAAAACAAACAACATACCTAACTTCTCACGAACTTTTGCAACAGCTTCTTCAGAGACAGGTCCATCTGGCGAAAAGGAAGCCTTGCACAACCTATAAAGTCTCTGTATATAATATGGCATCCTGTAAAGGTGTGATCGACTAATCTACCGATAACACCTTGCAAAGCAACTTATCGATTGCAATAGGGACTGGATATACAATTGGATAATAACAGCGTTTTAATCTCAAAGCAACGGTAACGAATCTGAATTGCTGCAGATGATCCCTCACAGCAAATCTAATTATGAACCTATTGAACAACAAAAGAGTGATAGCACAGCTAAAAAAAATGAGCTTCACGTCATAGACATCACAACAAGTCTAATAGCAAACCACTTTACGATCTAAATATACAATTAGGGCAGCAGACGATTCATTCCAAAACACTGAGATTCAACTGTATTCTGCTCTATGGTTTCCCTAAATAAACATCCAAAGAACCTAAAACCTCCATTTTTCACATACAAATCAACAAACCCCACAAGCTTTGCACAGACAAAAAAACCAAAACCCTACATTATTCCTTCATTTCCACTCATCAAAACAGCACTTCACAATCGAATGTGACGTTTCAATAATAAAACACTCATTTTTCCATGGCATACACTGTTATAGCAGGGGAATATTTAGCACAACAGCGAACAGAAAATGGAAAAATAGAGAGCGACCCAATAACAAATATGAGCTGAAAAAGGCATATAGAAAGAAGTATTGGATGAGAACCACAAATGGGGCACCAGATTCCGATTTTGAAACGGGGAAAAGCGCAAAAATATCATGGATTGAGGTTCCGGAAAGGGAAGCGAACCTGGTAAAGCCTTGGAGAAGAAGGTTTAGAGGTAGGGTGCAGAAGCGGATGAAGAATGAGGAGAGGTTGAAGTATGGCAGAATAGGTACAAAAGAAAGTAAAAACTAGGAAGAAAAGGGAAAAGAATTAAAGGTTAAAAATTGAAGAAACGCGATTAATTAAAGAGGCCCAAGGAAGATCTTCAACACGTCATCATCACGCACTGTTTCTTCTTTTTTTTTTCGTTTTTAATGGGTCAAACAAAAGCTGTTTTTAAACTAAGGATTTAAGATTACTCTAGAACAGACAACTTTGGAAGGTTTACAAAACATAATGTTTCATTTTTGTTAGACAAAAAAAAGTGTTAAAATAGAAAAATACTCACTGTGTTACTACCAAAACACTTATAATAACATGTAAGAAAAAGACTAAAAAAATTATTGTATGAGCTTAAATTTATGTAATTTTAATTAGTCATACTTTGTCACCACAAGTACTTATTGAGTTGTAGTAATATAATCTATTTTGGGTTCTTAATGCAAATTTTTGTGGTCCCTCTTATATAAGAAGCAAATGTTATCTATTCTTTTTGTCCCAATTAAAGAACCTAAATTGGATTTTTATTTTTGTTGGTCCCCTTCATTTTTGTACTTGTGTTTGATTAAGAACATTTTTTAAAGTTATTGTAGAAGAATCGAGTGTAAAATAATAAGAGCATTTAAGAAGCATTATTGGAGATGACTCTAAAAAGATTTATTTCCAATTGAGATTTTAGTTGATAAAATATCAAATTATTATTTTTTATTCGCATAAGAAGTTAAAGTTTTGGAAAAAAAAAATATACTTGATTGCTTTGCTTTTATTCAAATTCAAATATAATACCTTGACTATAAATTTAGAGTGAAAAGGGTGTCGAATATTTTAAATGATTTATTCAGAGAAAAAAACTCAAAACTAATCGATGAATGCTTAAAATACAGTTGAAGTGAAATAAGCTAAAATACTGCTTGAAGAAAAACACAAGTGTAAAATAATAAACATACCAAGATTTACTAAATACACCCATTTGTTTTCAAAATGCCTTCTACAATTTCATAAAAATATTAACT
>Ga0123341_1003878_pt1 | contig 12976 bp, 8 predicted proteins | sample Turbeapinknodule_FD_89959 | JGI IMG/M metagenome (GOLD analysis project Ga0123341, IMG submission 89959) | Root nodule microbial communities of legume samples collected from Mexico - Turtle bean Mexico pink nodule | ecosystem: Host-associated > Plants > Roots > Nodule | place: Mexico: Nepantla... | reverse complement strand
ATATAATATATAAAATTAATAAAATAATAAATAATAAATTTGTATATATATATATATATATATATATATATATTTATTGTTTCACTAGTGCAAAAATATATTTTTTTATGATGGTTCTATATGATTTTTTATGACAGTTCTTGTGATAACATAGAATCAAGAGTTATAAAAAGTTTGCACTTTCTATGTCAGTTGAAAAACTGACATAGTAGTGACTTACTATGACTGTTGTCTATGAACCGTCATAAAATGTTTAAAATATTTGTCATAATATGTTAAGACAAAACTTTTTATGACTGGTATTTCTACAACCGTCATAGAAAATACGATTTACCATCATAAGCGTCATAGTAAGTGGTTTTCTATGACAAATATTCCAACCCTAGTCATAGTAAATAAGACTTTTTTTTATCTCATCTATTGCAATAACCATCATAGTAAGTTTGCTTTTTTTTAGAAAAATTATTGCTTTATCTATTTCCAACATTCATTAATAACAATCATCTGCATATAAATTTCAGACAAACTCATTCATTGATCGATTTCTCCCCATTCATTAATAACAATCACATGGATATCAATGTTATCCAAAACATTGCATATAGTTTACAGACAAACCCATTCATTGATCGCATTTTCCCCTTTCATTAATATCAATCACTTGCATATCAATGTTATTTAGACAACTGCATACAATTTTGCAGACAAACTCATTCATTGATCAAAATTTCCCCATTCATTAATAACAATCACCTACTTATTAATGTTTTCAGACAATTACATACAATTTCCAAACAAACTTAATCATTGATCAATTTTACTCTATTCGTTGATAAGAATTACCTGCATATCAATGTTATCCAGATAATTGCATACAATTTACAGACAAACTCATTCATTGATCAAATTTTCTCCATTCATTAATGTCAATCATCTGCATATCAATGTTTTCATACAATTGAATACAATTTCTAGACAAACTTAATCATTGATCAATTTTACTCTATTAGTTGATAACAATCACCTGCATATCCAGATAATTGCATACAATTTCCAGACAAACTCATTCATTGATCAAATTTTCCCCATTCATTAATAACAATCACCTGCATATCAATGTTTCCAGACAATTGCATACAATTTCAAGAAAACTTAATCATTGATCAATTTTACTCTATTCATTGATAACAATCACCTGCATATCAATGTTATCCTGACAATTGCATACAATTTACAAACAATCTCATTCATTGATTAATAAACTAACGAAATTTACAACTTATCAGAAACACTTAAAAAGAATGAAGCCTAGTGCATTATAATGTCTTCCATATCTTTATCGTTGAATGAAGATGGATCGTTGAATAACTACAATTTTTTTTTGACTTACTCAATAAAAAGTGAAATTCATAACTAAATAATTAAGGTATTTAAGTAAACTTTTTATTACCTCTTTCCATGAGTCAATAATGTTTGCAGATATGATTGTGTGCATGTGCTTCATTATAAAATATCCACACTCATAACTTCCCGATTGACGTGAACATTGCAAATTAAAACACAAATATAAGATATTTTATATCATAATTAAATAGTGGTAGGACAAATAAGTTACATTAGGTGCAATTAATTGTATCTTCTTCCTAGCTACATGTGGAAGGCTTAGTAATCTTGAATGAGCCTCCAAAGCCCTATAAAAAGGTAAACATTCGTTAATTCATATTAATCATTAAGGTAGGAAATATAATACAATAGAAAAAGCATCTAGTAAATGTTTGATGGCCAAAGTGCTAGTTTTCTTATGCAATGAACACATAATAACAACGAGAAAATGACGAGGAATATTGACCAACAGCTTCCAATGACCCCTACAAGTTATAATAATATTAATAATAAATAAGTTCCAAATTAATTTATCTGTAATTTAAAAATATATACTTACTGATGCAAGTAAGGTGCTAAATACACTTCTTTGCCTGCATTTTGAAATGTCTCTGTTAAGTATGTTTGCACTTCACTCGCTTTATTTCCTATACTCTGAATGACAACTAGGTCAAGAAATCTATAAATATAAGCATTCTTCTTCTTGGAGCAACAGTTTGGGACTCTACTTGCTGATGTCTCTGATTTGTGTTCGGTACATTATTAATCCCATTAAGTTGTGGATGAGGACGATTTTATTGGGTCACTTGATCCCTTTGAGGAAACTGCACCCCAACACTTTGGAAAAAGGAAAAACAAAGTCTAGCTTTGCCAAATAATAAACTAGTATTGACAAAAAATTGTTTCCATATGATCATTTGTGTCACATTCACACAGAGAGAAAGGGGATAGGAGAGTCATGACTGTCTATAATTCAGGTAGAAAAACGTCAGAAATAAATTTACTAGCAAAAATGCAGATCCTTAAAACCTTTGAAAGGGAATTTACAACATATTTACAGGCCACCAACATGTTCTTAAGGACAAATACCACAATTTGCTAACCTAAATAACTTGGGATCATTCTTCCTCCTCCACACAAACTTCTAATATAACCTTACAAATTTACAATTTCATCCCATAAAATAAACCCAAATAAAAGAGTACCATATCTCCTTACAACCATACCCAAATTTAGTATATGCAGTTAGCAACAACTACCTTCTTTAAATAAGAACTCAAGAATAGGGTGTGCTATATATCAACTTAATATGACACACTATCAGAATTCAAAAATATAGACACCATGAGCACTGTACAAAAGAGAAGAAGTATTTAGGGATTAAAAAAAGAGGAAAAAAATGGAAACTCAAGTTTTAGAACGAAATAAGTTTCGGAAAAAATCAGAAACGCATTAGATTTAACTGAACAAGTGGAAGAGTTACTGTAGGGTGGAAGCAGAAGCTTCAACGTCATAGTGTGGAAGGAGAAACTTGAGCACCGTAGTATGAAAGAAGAAGCTTAGCATGCAAAAGCCATAGTGTGCAAGAAGAAACGCGGAAGCCGTAATGTGGAAGAAGAAATGCGGAAGTCGTAGTGTCGAAGAAGAAATGCGGAAGCCCTTGTGTGGAAGAAGAAACGCGGAAGTTCTTGTGTGGAAGAAGAAATGCAGAAGCTGTAGTGTCGAAGAAGAAACACAAAAGCTGCAGTGTAAGAGACTAAACAACACGCAAAAGCATTAGGGTTAAATTTTTTTGAATGTTTGAGAGTTTAAAACACTATGTCAGTTAAAATAAAAATAACATAATAAAAATTTATTATGACGGTTCCATCTGAATAGGCATAGTAAATATTTACTATGTTAGTTTGAATTTTAACCGTCATAATAAATTTCATGATTATTACAAAAATGTCACCGCATCATTTTTTATGACAGGAAAACTATACTTGTCATAATAAGTTGACATTGATTCTTATTTTTGTACTAGTGATTTATTTATTTTTTAAATTATATAAGTTTTTAATTTTATAATTAAGAAATATAATATTTTTGCTTTCTCTTCTAGAACCACACTTTCTATTTTAATTGTTACAATAAAAATATTGCTCTTATTTTGCAAAATTTATAATTAGAAGTGTCTAGTATTTTTATCAATTTTTTTTTCTTATGTTTAGTAATTAAGGAAAATGAGTTCGTGAGGTATTGTTATAGTGTCAAAATTCTAGCAGTAAACACCATAAATATTATTATTATTAGTATTTATTATTATTATTAATAATTTTATTTATTTATTATTATGATATTTATTTATTATTAATTGTGAGTATGAGAGAATCGAACTTAAGTTTCATGAACACACCTATAAACATTATCTTCAAAAGAAATTTGTGATGATTATTATTATTCATATTAATATTATTATTAATATTGATATTAATTTTAATATTATTATTAATATTGATATTAATTTTAATATTATTAATAATATTAATATTATTATTAAGACTAATAATAATAATGTTATTAATAATATTAATCAAATTTTAAATTAATATGTTTATTTTAATAAGGGCTCAATAGTGAATTTTTTTTAGCAAAAATTAGATTGAAAAGACTATTTTTTAGTGCAATTTTTGCTTAAGCAAGAATCATCTCACTTAAACGAAAATATTAGTAAATGAGTCTAAAGAGCATACTCAAATTATATTTTCAAATATCTTTTTACAAATATTTCAATACAACCACTTCTAAATAATTCTAAATTGATTAATGCAAATTATGATTTGTTCAAACATCTTTCTTCAATCGATTCTATACACTCAAAACCATTCAAATTAACCAGTTTAAATAACTATATACTTAAACATACATAATATAGTTTCTAGATTAACTTATAATCTACTACACTAAGGTTCTATTCAAACACATGTAACTTCCCTTACCTAAAATTATTAATTCTACTGAAAATTTAAGCTCAAGAAAGAAAATCACTCTGAATCTAAGGACCTAAAACATGTTATCCAAATATTACCAAATTTCAGTATGCGGTAAAACAAGTTGAGAGAAACACTTTTCACCTATTGCAAATCTGATCATTAGAGTAAAAATGAATTTATTCTATTTGAAAATCTGGTCGAATAAAAATGTTTTTTAACTCTTCACCTTCTACAAATTGTGATCAAATCTTGGGATAGATGAAAATTAGAGAGAAAAAATGAAGAGAGAAGGAAGAGAGATAGAGAGATGAGATAAACACGAGGGGTTACAAACGTCGTTATTATTATTATTATTATTATTATTATTATTATTATTATTATTATTATTATTATCAATATTATTGTTTATGAGGTCTGATGTACATGTTACATATGAGTTGAATTCAATTAACAAATCATAATAATTTTAAACATCACTTTCAACAATTCTATTTACCCCAATTTAGTTCAAAGAAGTACTAAGTCTAGAGGGAAGTTTGGGTAACAATTCTTTGGAGCATTGGGGATCAAAGGAAAAAAATAATGTTTAGGGAAGGGAAGGTTGATACTAAAGAGATTTTCCATTTAGCCCAGGTATAAGGTTGATCTTGGTTAAGGCGGAAAGTACCTAAACTTAATTTTTCATACTTGGATTAGGTACTTTATCTGGTGCATTGTTCTTCCTTTCTAGCTGGAAGGTTCTATGTTAGTCATGCTATACTTTGGAGCTTTTTGATTCTAGACAAATCTCGAGGGTTGGATGCAAAGTTTGAGTAAGGCAGATGCTAGCTGGTGTATATCCTTTCTCGTTTAGTCATTTTTTGGAATTCAAATTCTGTTTAAGGTTGTGTTGTTGGCCGAATGATATGTTTAACTTTGCTATCTAATCAATCTCACTACTTTTCCGAAGGCCTAGAACAAATCATTAGTGTGTATAGAAAATGGACTTTTTGTTCTTTGAATGTATGGAAGTTCTGGGAAGACCCATCAACATGCAAGATCATTGGGAGCTCTACTCTTCGGTCAAATGAAGGCTGAGCTCGACTGCAAAATCAGCCAAATCTTGTGATTTAATTGCTCCCCTAGGTTGGTACTGAATCTAAAACTCAGATAACTCGACGACCCATTAGATAATTCGACCGACCAAATTTGGCTTTGCTAATATCTTCATTATCGGATAGTCAGTTTTAACTATTATGTGATGATTCTGAAAATACATGCACATTCTCCGTGCTATTATCACTAAGGCCAAGACAAACTTCTCAATCATCTGATATCGGACCTCGACACCGTGAAGTACCCGACTGAGATCGTAAACGGTTGCTCCTCCTTTTCAGCATCTTGAACCAATGTTGCATCAATTGTGTCCTCTGAGATAGTGAGGTAAACAGTTATGGGCTCCGTGGCGTTCAACTTTTGAATAACCGGGGGTGACGCCAAGAAAGCTTTCAATTGGAGAAAAATCCTTTTGCACTTGTGCGTCCATTGGAACATTGCCGCCTTGCGTAGTGATTGCATGATGGCCTTGGTTCTCTCTATTAGTCTTGGTACGAATCTAGAGAGCATTGTAAGTCGCTTGATCAGTCTTTGAATTTCCTTGACATTCTCGGGGCTTCGCATCTTGCTGATCGTCCTACATTTCTCAGGGTTTGCTTTTATGCCACGATGAGTGAGCATAAAACCCAACAATTTCATCCTTCATCCCTGAACGCACACTTGTCATGGTTGAGCCTCATGCAATGGTCGCGAAGGGCTTGAAATATTTTCTGTAGGTCTTTGATATGTTGTTGGCATGAGTCGGATTTGACCAAAATATCAAGCACATAGACTTCAACTTTTCGACTGAGCTTCCCCTTGAAAATGTAGTCCATTAGTTATTGATAGGTGACACTTGCATTTTTAAGGCCGAACGACATGACTTCATAATATAAGTTGTTACAGCCAATCATGAACGTTGTCTTTTCTTTGTCTCTCAGGTGCAATTGAATTTGGTTATATCCCGCGCGGTGAGGTCTTGTATAACTGACTAGTCGGTTCAACCTTCAAACTCGTGACATAACATTCACAAGCCGTCTTTTGATAGACATGAACTGTTACGATGTCACCGGTTGCCGATGGAAACTGCATCACAAGGTGGGGAGTGGACACTATTGCCTGTAGGCAATATATGGACGACCGTCTAAGCAATATGTTATAAGAGGTATATGCATTTACCCAAAGATACTTGATTTTTATTGTTTTGCAAAGATACCCTCCTCCCTAAATGTAGTGTGCAGATCAATGAATCCTCTTATGTCCACCCACTTCATAGAAAATGCCACAATCTGTTCGTCATAGGGTTGGATTTCTGATTATGGAATTCTCATTTTCTTGAAAGCCTTCCAGTATAGAATATCAACCAAGCTTCCTTGATCCACCAAAACCTTGATGATGGTGAATTTATCTATTTCCATGGTGATGACCATGGGGTCGTCCAAGGTTGGGTTGATGGCAGTGAAATCGTCATCTGTGAAGGTGATTGGCTGCATCCTCGGTTGACGTTTGGTGGTTACCGAGTGGATCGACTGAATGACCCGCAGGTGCTTTTTCCGGGTGGAATTGGAACATCTACCTCTAGCGAATCCTCCAACGATAGTATTCACGTACTCCGTGGTGTATTTGGGGTTTTGGTTCTCAAGGGAAGGACTCTTACGAATTCGTTCCTCCCTCCGATCGACATTTTTGAATGGGATTGGTTTGGTTATCATGTTGATGACCTCCCATACACTGCACCTCGATCTATCATTCCTTTGAGCACTCTCACTCCATGGTCGAGTCCTATGTATAGGGCTTGCACTCGTTCTTCTCTGTTTGGTTGGATGTTTGTCATCATCAAAACAATGTGATCCTCTGCGCCCGCGTTGTACGTACTGTTCTTTCCGGTCCTTAGAAGGGTACCTTTCCCTTTCCGGAGATCGGTACAAGTTGGTGCTTGTCTGAACAAACTTGCGCAGATGACGGGTTTAATAAAATCCTTTATTTTGTCCTTCAGTGCTTGACATCGCTCGATCGTATGGCCAAAGTTGTTGTAGTATTGAGAGTGGTTAGACATATCACCGTTTCTCAAACTTTGTAGCTGCTTTAGGGCCAGAATCAGTTTAACTTGTAGTGCCTCGTCCATCATTTTACCCCTTGCAGCATTAAATGAGGTGTAAGTAAGAAATCGAGGCCCTTGGTTTTCTCTGTTCTTGTCCGAACGACCAAAGGTAGGTCGATTTCCTCTGTCCTTCTCTTTCCTTTTATCTCCTCCATTCTCGGATCGAACGCTTATGTGAAAGTCGGTCAATTCCTCTATCTGCATGCACTTAGTTGCTCAGTTGCTTAGTTCGTCAAGATTTTTGGCTGGTCTCTTAATCAAACTTTCGATAAACCGACCGGGCTGGATTGTCAAGACTAGGTGATGCATGGCTATCTCTGGCATGAGATTTTGGATGCCCATATGAACTCTACTTAATCTTCCTATGAATGTACACAAGGATTCCTCCTTTTCCTGCTTTACGTTAAGTAGTGCCATGGACGACATAAGATGCATCGTAATCTCTGATTAATAGGGAGGTATATTGGTATGTTGGAATATTTGAAGAATATTTGTACCATCTTTCAGTTAATCAATATTTAGCTGATTTGTTAGAGATATTTCCTGCATATTTTGGGATATGAATGTGACTCATTAAGTGCTATTGTAACTATCATTACTGTCATTTATTGCGTGTCTTGAGATGTTATTTAACTCGGTCGATTAGTCAACATACCCGAAACTCGTTTGTCAAGTATCGACTGGTACAATTAAAAAAATAAGTAGAATTAAAGTGAAGTGTAAAGTTTAATAAAGAAAATTGGGTTTTAATTTATAAGTCAATTGAAATTTGAAGTAAAATTTATTTTTAATTACATCTATAAAGAAAATGTTAAATACATAACCTTCCATAGAAACTATAAGTCGATTGAAATATTTCAAGTGAAATCTAAACAAATATCCTTGATCATTATCATAATTTTTATTTTATATTGTTTTTTCCTAATTCCTCACTTTTTATTGTGTTGCATTATTCATTGTATTATATTGTTATATATATTTTTCTTTACATAGGTGATGTTAGATCAGAATTGATCCTCGTGATAATTTTAACTTACCAATTAGTTATAGAATTGATATTTAAAATTAATTGTAAGTGATAATTGAAAATTGAAACAAAAGTTTTTATTATAAAACTCATCTTTATAAAATTTATCCTAAACAACACGTGCTATCACATGAAAAATAATATAAAAAAGAATATGGAGAATTAAACCAAATTCATACAAAAAAAAAATAAAAAATAAAGAAACTCTCAAGAGTAACCTAAGCAACTATATTGAGAGTTTAAACCAAAAGAATGAAAAATTAAATAAAGAGAGAAAGTCAAACAAAAGAACCTTTTGTAATGTGTAGGTTTTATAAAGACAAAAAAAAGGAACGAATTCCAATTAATCCTCATTTGCTATCAGCAAAGTAATAAAATTCTATGATATTAATATCGTTATTATTACTTTATCATTACTTTTTCTTGGATTGATGTGTTTTAAATGTCATCTTATTGACTTTTACTCCAATTTTATTTAGAATAAGAGAATCTTTAACGTAGAGAAATGTAATCTAATGTAATCTAGCACTGGTGCAGAAAGGCCAAACAACAACCAGTAATTTATATTTAAAACGGCGGCTATATAACCGCATTTGTCGTACACGTAGTCTTAAATCGAAGATATAAAAAGGCGGCTAAATAACCGCATTCATAAATGCCATTTATAAATGCGGCTATGGTAAATAACCGCTATATGCTTCTGAATGGTTTTATCCAGGGAGGAGTAACACATTTATGAATGACATTTACGAATACGACTATGGTAAAAAGTCGCATTTATAAATCTTAAGCTGGATTTATAAATGCGGCTATAGTAAATAGTCATCGTTGTAAATCATTGTTTTTTTAGTTCAATCTGTTTAATTCTAATTCTCATATAAATTAACATGTTCAATTATAACCCAACCAGAAAAATACATAAATTCAGATAATCAATTTTTATATATTCATAAAATTGTATTACAAACACTAATATATATATATATATATATATATATATATATATATATCTAATTTCTACACTACATTATTGATCATCAGCTATCCAAGAGTTATAAAAATATAGGAAATATGTGGACCAAGAATGTCTCACATATGCTATATGGCTTCCGAAGATATTGGTTGCTCATCCGTGAAGAACTGCATTACAAAATACGATTGACATAAATTAGTTTTAAGATGTACATATATGTTAAAGAATTATAAAGATTAGTAACCATCATGCTACCTCATGCCAATCACTTTTAAGGCCTAGTCTTACAATGGTAATCATCCATTGCATAATGTAATAGCCACACTCATAGCTTCATGGTTGTTTATTACACTATAATTCAATAAATAATTAAAATTAATATTGATAAACAATGAAAAGAGAAAGAAAAAAAAATCACAAACCTTTAGTTTTATCCAATTCAGATTTTGAAAATTTGAACTGGAACGACCTTTTAGGATGTTATATCCACGTCATGAGTTGATTAATACAAAAAACCGAGTTAGTAGATGCTTAATTAGTAACATACGAAAGTGTATAGTGTACTTACCTATCAATGATATTCTTAAGACTTGTGGATATCTTCTTGTGTAGGGAATAGAACCACACAACAATCTTATCAACCATTGATAAGACAAGTAACTATCCATGAAAAGAGTTAGTAAATATTTAAAACATGAAATAATAATAATTGAAGACATATAATTAAACTTACTCTTTAATATAAGGGCATAAATAAATTTCTTTTCCTTCCTTTTCCAGGGTGTTAGTGATGTATGATTGGATTTCATTTGCCTTTGTTCCAGTGGGATTAGTATATGTGAGATCTAAGAATCCATACACATTTTCCTTCCCCTCAGTGATAGAAACAGCATTCAAAAACCTACAAGTTATTAGTTAAAGCATAATCAATGCTAATTTAACATAAAGTAAATTGAAATATAGGTAAAGATACTTACATCATAAAAAAATGAATTATATTTATATTGAGCTCCTGATCCCCAACCACAAATTAGAACAAATTTGACATGTATATGTACAGTGACAACTCAGTGTTTATTTAAAAAAACGTACCATCCCATGGAACTTCAAGAGGATCTCGATCAATCTTTTTAGCAACTATAGCTAAGGAAGTTATAAGATCATCAATCGAAACCTCATGCTTCCTTTTCAGACTTGATTTCCGACAAGGTTTCTACAAAATAAAGAACATTAGTATTAAATTATATGTAATATATAAATATAAATTAATATAATGAAATGAAATTATTACCGGAGGTTCTGGCATAATTCGAATGAGGTATTTGGGGCAGGCTACGAATGTCTGAAATGCAACACCACAGTGGTTACATCATCTGAGGGTAGTGGAACACGAGCATCAGGTACTTATACTCTTTCAACTGTTACCTTCGCCACATCAGGGGAGAGAGGAACATTATGTAAGGTGGTGACCTCTTTATAGACTTTTCCAATGGCCACCACCTGAGGAAGCATGTCGCCCTCTACCAGTAGCTCACATTGGCTCGTCTCGCCAATGACATCCTCCCCTGATGTGGTAGGAGCCGACACAACTTCCCTTTGTGCTCTTGGGAGCGGGATTAACAAGCGCCTGAATTGCCGGCTTAACACAAAGTTGTTGCGATAGTATCTCCTGGTGCAACTCTAGCCTCATCCGATCAGCCTCCTTTCTCATCTGCTCCATTAATTCTTTACGTATCTTACTCGTCATTTATGCTTTGGTCTCTTTGGGGGAGGAGGATAAGTGTTGTGGTGCAACTCCAAAATATAGTTTAATTTGAACCCCTTTTCCAGTTGCACGAAGATGACCACAATGCTCAAGTCGTCCAATTGCTTCAATCAGGATATTGTGACGAACTTCAGGGAAAAAATTACCTTGGAAGCTCAAGGAATCCTGGAAGAGACCAAAATCATATTAGTTTTAAATATAATAAATTCTTTAAAATAAATGCAAAAGAGGATATTAATAACTTACAATTTTTTCACAGACTATCTCTGATTGAACAGAACTAAATGCACCCGACTTTTTAATTCGGGTCCTCTTCCATTTTACATGGCGCAAATGTGGTAATGGATGAGTAGTGAACCCTGTATCAATCTCAGACCCAGTCCCCTGTCTGGATTGCACAACGCCTATGGTGCCACGAATTAGCTGGAAGACCTATTGGATTTGCTTTTGACATGTACTGTGAACAAAATTCAATACTTTCTTCAGCTATGTACCTTTCAATCATTGAAGCTTCTTAACAATAATGATTTTTCACATAACCTTTCAAAATTTTCATATACCGCTCAACAGGATACATCCATCTTAAGTACATTGGTCCACATAATCTAACCTTTCTTACTAGATGCACAACTAGATGAACCATGATGTCAAAAAAGGATGGAGAAAAAAACATCTCCAATTCATACAAGATAACAACAATTTCATCTTTAAGTTCATCTAGTTTTAATGGATCAATGACTTTACAACAGATGGAAGAGAAGAATGAGAACAAACGGATTATGGTATGTCTAACATTTTTTGGTAAGATCCCACGAATAGCTACTGCCAACAACTGTTGCATCAAGATGTGACAATCATGAGACTTCTGTTGATCAAGAGTGATCAAGTGCTTTGAAGAAGTCAACTTGTGCTTTGAAGAATCCAAATCCTTTGTGCTTGATGCAAGGCTGTGTTGCTGCTGTGTTTTGGGAGGGATTTGGGTAGTTTTATTTGTAATCTACTCCTTTGTTGAATCTAAAGCTAATGTGTTTTAAATCCTTTTTAAAATAAAGTGTTTTTCAAACTAAGTGAAAAACAACCTGTTGTTTTGTCGAATCAACCAGTTGTTTTAATCTTAGGAGTTTTTGAAAAGGTTGAAAATTGTTTAAGTTTGGTTGACTTAACTGCCAAACCAAACAATCGGTTGTTTCGTGGTTTCAACCGATTGTTTCTTTGAAAATCTTAACATAATTCTGTTTTGATGGTTGAATGTGCTTTAAATGATTTCCAACTGAATACGCTCCTTCATTAAATGCTTTGACCAATCTTTGGAAAATATAAATAGTTTGTTTATGTTTTCAAACAAGATAAGAAAAACAGATTTGAGTTTTTTAGTTGTGAAAGAGTTGATTCAAGATTTGAACATTCACATCAAAGCTTTGGGTTTTCTAAGAGAGTGGAATAGGATTGCATTTATATTGATTTCAGATTGTTCTGTAAACAAGTGTAATCTCTTTTCAACCTTCTGTAATTCTGGTGTTGTGTTGCCAATCAATGTTGTGTGCTCTTGAGGGGATCAAGATCAATACTCTTGGTGTGTAAATTGCCAAAGTGAGTGTGTTTCTTGAAGGGTTCAAGGTCACTGCTTTGGTGGATTGTGTGTTGTAATCTGGTTTGATTACTTAGTGGATTACCCAGT
>Ga0123341_1003877_pt1 | contig 12976 bp, 9 predicted proteins | sample Turbeapinknodule_FD_89959 | JGI IMG/M metagenome (GOLD analysis project Ga0123341, IMG submission 89959) | Root nodule microbial communities of legume samples collected from Mexico - Turtle bean Mexico pink nodule | ecosystem: Host-associated > Plants > Roots > Nodule | place: Mexico: Nepantla... | reverse complement strand
TTGTTCCATAGGTTATATTATTGTAATTCACTTTGCTTTTTCACTTATATCTTTTGTCCAAGTAAATAGAAGGAAAAAGAAGAGGGAAAGTTGCACGATGGATGAAATCACTCCGAATCATTTCATAGTTATTTAAAGACTCATCAGATCAATTTGTTACTGCACATGTCATGAGAAGTTCTCTACAGTTAGAATTTTAGAATTTAGCATCATAGCCAAATTCAATGTGGCACTGTTTTGTAATAGAATTACTTATTTTTGGATATATTTCCTAACCTTTTACCAGTATTGCAATCTTTATGGTTTTCCTCTTGTTCCTTTTAAATTTTAATTGGTTATGATCAGATAAACTTGATTAATTTCTGTTTACTGACTTATTTACAGGATTATTACATGAAATGCTGAGGTCAACAAAAACAGGGGATTCCAAATCAACTTGGAAGGTATATGATGCTATTTAGTTAAATGAATCCTACCTTGTTTCATTTATCTTTCCTCTGGTTACAGAAGAAATGAAGGACTCACTCTTCTGTACTATTTATTTAAAGTTTTGTAGTTTACACTCAATTATAATTCACATGTCTAAAGTGCTTGCTTAATTCATTGGAACTGGGATCGTCATGTGTAGTATTTCATCAGTTCTCTCTAGATATCTATACTAGTATGCACTATACTCCATGGGCTAGATTTCATACAGTAAATACAGGTAAGATACACATGCATGTTGTAGTCCCAAGTATAAATAAAACTCACATAGGTGTAGCCCCAGATTTAAACATATTTTACATCTGAATGAAGCATTGAAGGTAAATTAAAGAAGCTAAGTACAAGGTAATAGTTGAATTTATTAATTACCATCTGATACTTGTTCATGGTTTACTTGCCTGCAGGTACTAATAATGGACAAACTTACTGTAAAGATAATGTCTCACTCGTGCAAGATGACTGACATCACTGATGAAGGTGTTTCATGTAAGCAATCATTTTTCTTTATACCAAGAAACACTGAGTCGTTTTTCTCATAATTTTCTCTTTTTTAGTGTGCCATGTTGTAACCTCAAATTTCCAAAATAGGGTAATTATTCGCATCCCATCTTCTTATCACCCTCTTCTGAAAAGACTATAACAGTATGGTTGGCACCCATTTTGTCTTCGAGAATTAAATATCCTCAAGAGTTTGATGCTGGTTTTCTTCGTTTTGAATATGAATTAATTGTTTTCACACTGACTAAACTTGAACTGTCTTGTTTATTAGCATGTCCTAGGTATGTCAGATGTTTTAGTACCTTCTAATTGTCCTATTAAAATAAATAATTTTCATAAATATTAATAATTTAATATTGACGTCAGTCGATATGGCAATTTGTATATTTAGTTTTATTTCTTGTATAAAGAGTGAGCCTTTGCAGAATATAAGGATGCTGCATTGTGATCTGGTCTTCATTGGTTCTAGTTGTGGAAATATCCCCTCTGATCACCTAACTGAGTAGGGTAGTAGCAGATTAGGTTGTTTTGTCTTTAAAGGAGGCATAAATGCAGATAATTTATATTTTATATCTAGATTACTTAAAAAACCTACTACACAAAGCTACTGCAAGCATTTTTAAGTCACCAATTATCTTTGTTTTTGCTTTTGTCTTCTTTTATGGATTTGTTCAAGATGCCGTATCCTCTTTTGCTCATTCTTTATTACTACTAATTTTATCAATATAAAACTCAACTATATAATAAAGTAGAACACCTTTATGCATTGATTTATGATCACCTTTACAAGGTAAGGTTATTTACGTAATGGTGGGAACCTCGTCCATTAGGCCTCCAATTTTTAGTTCCTTTGTTATATGTTGTGAAACTTTGCTTCTCTTTTTGTAGTGGTTGAAGACATATACAAGCGAAGGCAGCCATTGCCCTCCATGGATGCCATATATTTCATCCAGCCAACCAGAGAGAAGTAATATATCTGCTATTTGCTTTTGGTCGTATTGTAGTACAATCTTTTGTTAAGTATGTAACTAATGTCATCGTAAATATGTAGTTTACATAAAGCATTTTGGGGAATATAATTCTGTTGAGTTTTGAATTTGTAAATCTATAATTGTTGTTTTTCTTCTAACTTTATTTACTTCGAGCTCTTAAATTCTCTATCAAATAGCTTCCCTTTTATTTTATTTTTATTAAGCTGTGTATTTAATTCTACCTTATGTTTACTTTCAAGATGTCATGAATTATTTCAGTAGTTTTTATTGGTATTACTTTTTGCTCAGTACAAGTTACATGATGATGCATTACTTTGTCTCTGACTCTCCAAATTATTCATTTATAATTTAATTTTATTGAGTAATTAATATGCTGCATCCTTTGACCATGGAACAATCTCATTTAGCTTTGATGTGGAATTTAGTTATCATTCCTTTTTGAGTTGGTCCATATTTTGTGATTTTCTCCATTTTTATTTGCAGTGTAATTATGTGCTTGTCAGACATGTCTGGAAGGACACCCTTATACAGGAAGTACGTGGTGATCATTATAATATCTCCCTTGTCTGTTATTCATCATGGCTTCAACAACTTATTTGTTTTCAAGTCTGTTTCTGTGATCTTGTAGGGCATTTATTTTCTTCAGTTCAAGCATTTCCAGAGAATTAGTTATGGATATTAAGAAAGATTCAAAGGTGTTGTCTCGATTAGGTGCACTGAGAGAGGTGGACATTTTTTTTGTTTCCAAGCTATGTTGTGGTTGAATTCATAATTGTGCCCAATTGACATTTCTTTTGTGCTTTCCCCCCTCATTTGGATGGCACATGCAGTTGAATTTGGAGTATTTTCCCATAGACAGCCAGGTTTGTGGCTTCCCACTTGTACTTTAATTTATTTCATCTTCTATCTATAATATGTCACTTTTTTTTATTATGAATATAATCATATTCCTAAAGCTTTGCTTTTAACCGTGCCAAATAACTTCATGTGACAGGGTAGGTTGATAATAAATCTCAAAACTTATGACAAGTGTTACTTGTTTTGGTCAATTTTCACATAGCCATGAATTAGATTCAAGTGATGAATCAAAATTTCCTTCCCGCTAAATTAATTAGAATCTATTAGCTGTTGAAGGAAATATTTCCCAGGTATAAACAAAGACTGTGCTTGAAAAGACTGAATAGACTTAGCTAGCTATCTATGCCGAATTTGCAGATTTAGAAGCATGATGTAGAATAAATTTAAGTAGCATAGAAATAAAAGTTTTACAGCCAGTATGAAGATTAGGAAGTCCATCTTTGCAAATGGGCAACTTTGACCATTCATGTGTATCTTCTATATTATTTAGGAACTCAACTCAGCATTCATGAACTCAGTTGTTGAGATCTTTCCTTTTTGAAAATCAATTTCCAATTTTTCTTGTTAGGAATTATTTATTATTTTCTAATGTCATCATCATTCCATTAATGGATGCCTTCAATTTTTGTTTTTTTTTTGTCATGTTAATACAGGGTTTCATCACAAATAATGAAAGGGCATTGGAGGAGCTATTTGGGGATGAAGAGAATAATTATAGAGGTGTTACATGTTTGAATGTGATGGCAAAACGAATTGCTACAGTTTTTGCATCTTTAAGAGTATGTGAATAGTGATATTTGACAAGGATACAAAAAGTTGTCATTGTTTTAAAACTTTTCAAACATGTAATTATGAAGTCTTACGAAGCATGTAAATATCTTTTAAGGAATTTCCTTCTGTTCGCTTTCGTGCTGCCAAGTCCCTAGATGCAACCACAATGACTACTTTTCGTGATCTTATACCTACAAAGCTTGCTGCTGGAGTCTGGGACTGCCTTATGAGATATAAAAAAAGTATTCCTAATTTTCCTCAGACAGAGACCTGTGAATTGCTAATTCTTGACAGATCTGTTGATCAGGTATATTAGCTCCATTTTTTAGTCATCAACTTGACAGACAGTCATGTTTACATTGAGGATATTGTTCTGATTTTGTAGATAACTCCTGTGATACATGAATGGACTTATGATGCCATGTGTCATGATTTGCTGAACATGGAGGGAAACAAATATGTTCATGAAGTAACATCCACAATTTCCCCTTCTCTTCTCATTCTGAATTTTTTGTGTCAACTCTCGTGCCTAAACAAAATTCTACTGTATTTTTAAGGTTCCTGGCAAATCCGATGGTCCACCAGAGAGGAAAGAGGTTCTTTTGGAGGATCATGATCCTATATGGCTTGAACTTCGCCATGCTCATATTGCAGATGTACATTCCTGCTTTTATGCCTTCACTACTAAACTAGATTTAAGTGACATGAATATCTTCTGATGTTGATGACCATGCCAGGCTAGTGAACGGCTGCATGAGAAGATGACCAACTTCGTTTCAAAGAACAAAGCTGCACAAATACAACATGGTTCAAAGTGAGTGATAACTATCTTGTGATTTCTCAGCAATGACATTGTCATAGAAGAGAATTATTGATGCTGAACTTAATGGTTTAGTTATTATCAGAAATTAATTATTTGCCTAATTGTTTTAATTTGTATATTTTCTTTTATGTGACTGTATGGTTTGACTAGTTACATTCCACACTGCGATATGGGATTGACACTTAGCCCGTTCATGGTTTGCTCCGATATTACATATTTATTTACTCGAGTTTTATCATCCATTTTGTAACTGCTATTTATCTTTGAGAAGACTTCCAATACTTTCCCTTCTGGTTTGAACCACTGGGATGAGACAAAGGAGAAAATCATTGATGGCAAAGTGTTGATTTTTTGTTCCATGGGACAAATTAATTTGGATCAAAGCATAGTCGGAAACCGAAGTTAAATTTAGCTTCCACTGCTGCTTATGCAGTTTTATATTATAATTTAAAGGAAAAAAACTTGTGGCCGGCTTTATGATAGTAAAGTAAACCATTTGGAGCCATTTTGTATTTTACCATAGGGGACAAGGAGAACACGGGTTAAACTACTGGGTGGGGATAGTGTAGTTACCCTTCGTAAATGAGAATCTGAATTTAATATCCATCTTGGATATTTGAGTTTTTTATGCTCAACGTAATATGATCAATTCCTGCTCATTAATATCGGCCATGTTGGAAAGAAACTTTGTTCCCCTGGATGGTGAGTCAGTGGTTTTGTTTATCTGTGGCTATTGAATATTTATTCTTACTCTAACCTCCACTTGCTACTTGAACTTTCACAAATATCTTAGTTGCATACCATGTCTACTTAGTGTATGTCCTGCATAGTGTATTTTAATCAGTTTGAGCTTCTTTAACTGCCTGGCTTAAATGTAGCATTGAGCTCCTCGACCATGATAACAGATGTTCAAGAACCTTTATCCTCCTACTTGATCATCCAGTAAGACATTCAGCTTTTGGGGAAGATTTTGCCATATTGCCCTCACTATATAGTAGTTAAATTTTTTAGCACTAATTTTGGGGGGTAATTTTATATTAAAAAATTCTTTTTTTTACCACTGGGATTTATTCTTAAAGGATTGCAAGGATGCCATGTATTGTTTTAAACTCCCTGTTTTCTATTGAATCATTTAAAAACAGTGCTTTTGTGTAAAATATTTAAGTCCTTGATTGGTAATTAAAGGTATATTTTTGCTGTTTAGCCATGCCTAAATTTGCTGTTTGGTGGAAGTGTTTATCTATTCATGTAGTTTTCATCATAACAATAATAATTTAACTGTGTTGTATGTATAGAGGTAGCGGTGATATGTCAACAAGGGACATACAAAAGATGGTTCAAGCACTTCCACAATACAGTGAACAAATTGACAAGCTCTCCCTCCATATAGAGGTAGTTCTTTTGTAATGCAATTCTTATACTGCTTGTTTTTCTTCTAATGATTATTTGATATGGTTTGCACAAGTAAATGTGCTCTCAGTACTATGAAGCTGCCTAGAAGAGGTATTCTACAGTTAGAATTTGTCCTATAGGAGAAATCGTTTTGTATTCTGGTAATGCCAGATTTTTAATTGCCGGATTGGGTAATCATTTTAGTTCCGTTTTCCCTTTTTATGACCTCCCTGCTTAATTATGCAATATTATTGCTTCTGTCATGATTCTTGCTGATAGATGATAGAATAAATGAAATTTTGCACTTGAGTCGGTTAGATATCTCTGAAAGTTAATTTTTTTTTTTACAGTTGATTAAGATAAAAACTAATTGTTTGTCAATGGATATAATAAGGTTAAATTAATTTCAGGTCATGACTGATAAAAATCTACTATCAATTTTGGATAAACTCAAAAAAAATGAATCAAACTTCTCAAGTGAAATTAACTTTTGTTCCTTTACTTTTGAAGTTATATGGGAAGGCTTCTCAAAAGTTGAGGTGAATAGGTTTATTGACTTGGGGGGAAAATTTAATTCATATTATCTCCTTGTTTTCTTCTCCTATACTTGCTATTTGAAATTTTTTATCTAAACTAACCTTATTCTACATGTCGCTATGTACTTGAGGGGTATCGTTTGTTTCGTATGGATTACAGGGAACCAGCTGATTTAAAAACATTGATTAGAACACATTTACAGTTTTAGTGGATAAGGGGGCTGTTAAACCCTCAAGTATATAGGGACTTGTAGAATAATTTAACCATTAAGTAAGACAGTGAATCTGATTATGATCTGGGGTGCCAATTTCCGCATAATATAAACAATGGCTTCTTCGTCCAGATTGCAGGAAAGATTAATAGAACCATTAGGGAGTCAGAATTACGGGAACTTGGCCAACTGGAGCAAGATCTTGTTTTTGGAGATGCAACGACAAAAGATGTGATCAAATTTTTTACCACAAAAGAAGTAAGAAATTCCAAGAGGGAAAAGAAATTAGGTTCCATGTACCTAATAAATGCTTATATCAAAACGAGAAAGCTTTTCAGTATTAGATGAGTTGTGTGATTAGACATGCAACTTTTGCGCTGTTTCGTCTTTTAAATTTCCTACAAATGATGCATTTGTGCAGGATATAACCCATGAAAATAAGTTGCGCCTGTTAATGATTCTTGCATCTGTTTATCCCGAGAAATTTGAGGGAGAAAAGGGCCTGAATTTGATGAGGGTATGGTTTCTTTCTTACTGGGTACAAACTTAATTTCCACTTGCTGTTCATTTTTTTATTTTAAAGATATGCTATAGACTATTCCTATCAACTGCAATGATGTTATCCAATTTTTACCTTTCATGTGATTCTCAGCTAGCAAAATTGACAGAAGAGGATATGAGTGTTGTGCATAATTTGAGAATGCTTGGGGGACAACCAGTTGCCAAAAAAAGTGTAACATCTGCTTTTGGTCTTAAGTTTGAGATCCGTAAGGTAATGGTAGTAATTTCTTGATGAAGAAAATGTGGTTTTCAACGTTACGTTTTGTATGAAAAATGTTCTTTTAAGTTGTCAGAAGAAGCGCGCTGCAAGAAAAGAGCGTCCTGGTGAAGAAGAGAAATGGCAGTTATCACGCTTTTATCCTATAATAGAGGTACAAATTAGGTTGATATCCGCATATGCATTCATTCACCGATGACAATTCCACCAATTGGATATCATTAAAATAAAACTCGAGCAGTAACAATTTCATCGAGAGTATGCTTCATTCCCACACTGTCGTTCTAACTATAATTCTCACTACAAATATGTGAAATAAGCAGACAGCTATTTACTAGTTTTTCTTTATGATTGTGCGATGTAAAGAAGAACAAGGCAAACTCCATTTTCCATATGCTAACCAATCTTTAATTTATAACAATCTCTTTATGATGATCCTCGAATGTGATGACTGAATTTTTATTCAGGAAATCATTGAAAATCTCACGAGAAATGAATTGTCAAAGGAGGATTATCCATGTTTGAATGATCCAAGTCCATCTTACCACGGCTCACCTTTTTCTGGGCCTGTAAACCAAAATCCTCACTCGATGAGATCAAGACGAACACCAACTTGGGCTCGACCGCGAGGTTCTGAAGATGGATATTCAAGGTTTAATTTTCTTTCCTCATCAGTACCCAGTAATCTAATGAGATTAGTTTTTTTTTACTCTGGCTCTCTGGTCGGTTATTCCCCTCACTTCTGAGTTGTGTAGAGACTTGTTTAAGCTTGCTATTATTGTAGATAATAAGTTGGGAAATACCCGTCTCTGTTGAAATTGTCAATCATGAGGTGACTTTCTCATGTGTAAATTTTATATTTTTTTGATGCCACAGCGATTCGGTGCTTAGACATGCATCGAGTGATTTCAGGAAGGTGGGGCAACGAATCTTTGTATTCATTGTCGGTGGAGCAACCAGATCTGAGGTTTGATTTGCATATAAAATGAGCTTGTATCATTCAATATCACCCCCCTTGCCCCTCTGATTCTGGTCTGATGCGTTTCTAATTTGAATGCTCAGCTTAGGGTTTGCCATAAGCTTACCGAAAAGCTAAAGAGGGAGATTATTCTCGGTTCATCAAGTATTGATGACCCTGAACAATTTATTACGGTACTGAAGTTTTTACCTTTTTTTAATGCAAAATGTAATCTGTTTCTTAATCGGGAATTGTCTAACCGTTCTTCCATGCTAATTTTCCTCTTTTGCAGAAATTAAAGATGATAACGACGCATGAGCTTTCATTAGATGATATCCAGATATGATGTTAAGGACTTGAACTAGAAGATGAGCCTCCGCATACTTGTAAATTATATTTGTGTTGTAATCTCGTAGTTTAAGCATCATGTTATTATTCTGTAAAAAAAAATATCATGTTATTACAAATTATTTGGAAATTTGATATTACAGACTAACATGAATAATCTTCATTGGTTACTGATCAGAATAACTTCAATTTTCAGTGGATAGACTGATTTAGACTAGAAACTAGTTAGAGAGCCCTTTGTTGTAAATAATAAATACTTTCAACTTACTGGAATGCTTTAATGTTAGATAGTTTTAAGTTTTGGGTTAAATTATATTGTCAGTATTGTAAAAGAAAAACAATAAAATGCTTCCAACCATTAATATAGCAGTGAATTATCATATGCAATGTAATAAGTCATGAAGTTGTTAAAACATATTCTTTTAATTTTTATTTTATTAACGGAGGATATACTTATTTTTCTGCTGCTCAAAATACTACTTAATTCTCAATTATACTAAATCTTAAAGTAGGCATTATTTTTGTGCTACTGATCAAAAAGCACTTTTTACATCAAGGCAAAAAGTGTCTACTACATGAATTGTAGCAATAGTAGTGAATTATGTTATGACATGGTAAGAGTAATTATGCTGTCACGTGCTAATAATAATGAAATAATTATAATATAATCATAATTATAATAACTAGCTAAAAAACAGAATGAGTATGTTCAAGGTTTTAAAAATTAATTCGAGTTATATTATACACTATCATTACAATTATTAAAAAATATATTTTAGTAATATTCTCTTTTGTGAAATACATAAGATATTGAAAAATAAATTTTAATATTTATATTACTTATAATCCATCTATTCTTAAAATATATAAATTTTATTTTTGCATTTGGCGTGTAATTTATAATTTGACTGAAAACAATATTAAAAAAATAATACATATTGGAAAATTTGTATGGAAGAGGAAGAAGAGATAATTCTGTACTATAAAGTAATGATGTATGTAGTGCATATTTTAAATGGAATAATTTATCTTTATTACTTTTTCTACTATTGTTTTAGTATAATATTTAAAAAATATAATTAAGGAGGAAAGAATAACGACATAGAGTGAAAATATCTAATTAAATAGATATAAATATCTCCCAAAATATTAGAAAAAATAATACATGCTTATTCAAATATTTAAATATTTTTCAAACTAGCCTCTCAAAGCAAATAGTAGATATGATCGCTGGGACTAAATATATGAATTTTCATTACTTTAAAAACTACTCAAGTTATTTAATTACTTTAAAAGACTATTAATATAAAAAAGATAGTAATTCAAAAACAACATTAATGGTTTATTATTTCTTCCCATAAAATTATTTTGAAAGTAACGTTCACATTGAAAACACAACAAATCAAGAATTGTTTGCAACGCCGTATTCAAAACTCCAGGCAAATTAGAAGATTAGAAGACTATTCCTGCTTCAAATATCATCGTCCAAACGACGGCAACTTTACTTAAATGCAAAATGCTAACTACATACTTTTCTATACACTATTATTATTGACCAAAATTTATTGAAAATCATCAAATATTTTCTTATAATTATATGGTTTCCAATAAATTTCAAGCAAATAATAGTGTTAGAAAAGTATCTTAAAGAGCGCCGTACTAACATTCCTGGCTAAATACATAATATGCCTAGCATGCTATTTCAATCTTTAGGATCACAACTGCGAAGAACTTTCTCCTTTTGAGATACCAAGTTTTCAGCCTTTCTCTTTTTAAGATCACGAACTAATTTATTGACATATGCAATGTATTTCTCGACATCAAATTTTCTTTTGCAGCCTGCATAGTTCATATAACGAATTTTCCCAAAAACGGGTCGCTCCTTCCACCCCTGAAATGCATCAGAAGAATGTAAATGCCAAAACTCGGAATTTTAGAAGAAAATTTAACAACTCTGCTAGGTTTTCATGTGATCAAGCAAACACCCAATTCTCAGTTCATTCGATTTTCGGAAAGATAAAAAGGCAAGATCAAATCAATTGTGATGAACAAGTAACAGCCTCCAGGAACAAAACACAATTTACCAAAACCACTCTTCCTCGACATCTAAATTAAATTGTAACGAATGAGAACAATGCAATCGAACCTGATCATGAACCCCGCATATTGACCACATGCAGCCAACATAACCATTTGGATCTCTCCCATCTAATTCATACTGCAATCAGTCAAAATAGAGGTCATTTTTTACAAATTGTAACAACCTTCATTTCATGAAATCACATACGTTAACCAAAGTCATGCACATTACCTTGTCATTTAAATATAGAGATATCTCAAGGGCTTCTTCAGGTCCTCGTGTCCACTCAAGTATCTTCTTTGCCCAATACATTCTGCACAAGGAATGTAATATTGAGGAAACAAAATAAGGCTCCCCTTGGAAGCTAGCGTTATACTGCAAGAGATATGGTGAGTCTCTGATAAGATATCATACTGCATTATGCGAAATTGGTGATAATATTCCACCAATGAAATAGAATTCCAGGAAAAGACTAAAATAAAATATTTCTTAGATCTGAAGGATTTCAGCATATCTGTGAAGATATTCAGCATATGTTGTAGTCTCTTTTAATGTAAGAATCGTTCATACTATTTCTCTACCTTCAGACATGCTACACACAAAAACTAGGAAGTGGTATAACATCAGTTAGTAAACTTCATGACACACGTTATGAGTTGTGTTTTCCTTTTTCGGTCTATTATTAGCTTTCAAATAATGGTGATCATACTCTTATTTAAATTTTTATTTTTGATGTACTGAAAATCATTCTTTAATATGCACGACTCGCATGTTTCCTCTCTCCATAATGCAGGCTTATTAATCAAAGAGAACCTATGAAGAAAACCTGCATGGAGAAAAAGAATAACGAAAGGAGAAGAGTTTATGGGATTGTCTTCTTTGCATGACAACATGAATAATAAACTTAGAATCAGAATGTGCAACATCAGATACTTCGAAAAGAAACAAAATGGAGAAAAGAATTCATCAAGAAGCTACATACCGCATAAAACCGTGCATTTTCCCATTGTGAACCATCTCCAGCTGAGAAGCATTCCAGAGCTGATGTTTGCCAGAAAACAATATATTGAATATAATACATAATTAGGCAAATGAGAATAAAATAACAAAGATTTAGAAAAGCTGAAGCGTAACAACGCATCAACTATTAATATAGAGGCATTGAGAAACTTAGAACTTGGGAAGTAGTAAATTATTCTGTGAAAGAAAGTGCGAGAATCTTTGAAGGTTTCAGGTTGTTGAGCTGAGAATATAATTATTATCCATGAAATAATTGGCTTACAGGATCAGCAGTCTGTGCCTTCTCCAATTGCTCCCTCCTGAAAAAGTCCTAAAACTATTAGAGCTGCAAGTAAAAAAAACAATAGAGTTGGAAACAGACCAAAGTGACTCACGAGTAAATATGTTCACGCTTATCAGTGGCATGTTGGATTAAGGTGTTCTGAGCCCAACCCCATGCTCCTTTTATTGAATCATAATGGGGCTCGTAGAAGCAATAGTTATCAGCAAGCTCTCTCCGCACAATCAACTCCTCCAAGAAAGCATCAATTGCCTTTAGATCACAAGTTAAGAACAGGAAGTTACTAAACATGGGTATAAGATGTTTGTCTGTTATCACCATTTTGGGAAAGAAAAGAACATCGAGAAACAGAAAAAATTTAGTGCAGGGCAAGTAAACAAACTTGAGGATGTGAATTTCGCCGCTTACGTGCTTCCAAAGCACATCGCTGAGCAGATATCTGTCCAAAATGCAAATAGGGAGATAAACCAGAAAGTGCATTGGGGTTGCACGGGTTGTTGCGATCTAGGGAGTAACCTTTCAACCTTTTAGTCAAGAATCCATTTTCACTTCCCATCAACACTTCCCTTGCCGCAATTTCCCCCGGCTCACACCAATCAACTTCAGGAACCTCAGCTCCTCTCCTAGTAATTTGACAAAAACAATCATCAAGTCAGGGTCATCATATCCCCATGATTTGCTTAACTGCATACAACACTAACCTTAACACGTCAGCAATGAGATCATCCCAATCAACGGAATGGTTCTCGGGAAGTACCCACTTCCTAGTTGGTAGATCAACTTCGACGTCAGGGAAATCTACGAGATACTCAGAAAGCCTTTTGTTTATCTTTGTCCTGATTGTCTTAGCACTGTACTCCAATTTATCAGAGGCAACCCAAAGTGGCACAACGTTGTGAGCGTCCACTTCATGCACCGTAACCGAATCACTTACCCTCTTGCAA
>Ga0123341_1003875_pt1 | contig 12979 bp, 15 predicted proteins | sample Turbeapinknodule_FD_89959 | JGI IMG/M metagenome (GOLD analysis project Ga0123341, IMG submission 89959) | Root nodule microbial communities of legume samples collected from Mexico - Turtle bean Mexico pink nodule | ecosystem: Host-associated > Plants > Roots > Nodule | place: Mexico: Nepantla... | reverse complement strand
TTGGTGAGTTCTTGAATTAGAACATTGATCCAATTCTAAGTAAAGTGTCATTTCATGACCAACTCAAGTTGCTCCTAAGAATGTCAAAGAATCATGTATTCTTGTTATTGCATTCACATCAAATTGACAAGAAGAATAGATCACTAGAAGAGATTTCTAGGACTATGTTAAATGAATTTGATCTTCCTAAATACTTTTGGGTTGATGTTGTATACATTGTTTGCATATGTTTTAAATAGAATTTTAATTAGGCCAATTTTAAAGAAAACATCCTATGAGTTGTATAAGGGTAGAAAGCCTAATATAAGCTATCTTAAAGTGTTTGGTTGTAAATGTTTTTTTTCTAAATAATGGTAAGGATAATCTTGAAAAATTTGATGCAAAATCTAATGAAGGTATTCTTATTGGTTATGCTTTGAATGGACATGCATACAAAATCTATAATAGGAGGCTTTTAACTATTGAAGAATTTGTCCATGTGGTTTTTTATGAGACTATTGAAGGGAGTTATATGCTTAAGTCTGTTGAAGATGAACTTGAATAAGGTGATTTAAGAACTACACTTCAGAAAAATCAATTGATTGATTGAGAAACATTAGATTCTATTTTTGTTAAAGGACAAGTTGTAAATCCATATTTGCCTAGAGAATGGAGGAGTCTTAGAGATCTAACCCTGGACAATGTCATTGCAAATATTGAGAAAGGTGTGTCAATCAGAAACTCCCTAAATAAGTTTTGTGAGACATTCGTATCTCAAGTGGAGCCAAAAAAATTTGTTGAAGCATTGCAAGATGAAACTTGGATTTTAACTTTGTAGGATTTGAATCAGTTCACTAGGAATGAAGTGTGGTCTCTGATTCCAAGAATAAATGAGATGAATGTAATAGGCGCAAAATGGGTAGAAACAAGATAAATGAACAAGGCATCATCACTAGAAATAAGGCAAGACTGGTGGCAAAAGGCTACAATCAAGAGGATGGCATTGAATATGATGAGACCTATGATCCAGTAGTAAGGTTGGAATCTGATAGACTCCTCCTAGCTTTTTCTTGTATGAGTGGATTGAAGCTATTTCAAATGGATGGTGAAGTGTGCAATTCTGAATGGTTATATAAATGAAGAGGTATATGTATCACAACCACTTGGGTTTGAAGATCATAAATTTCTAGATCATGTGTACAAATTCAAGAAAGCCTTGTATGGATTGAAGCAAGCACCAAGGCAGTGGTATAAAAGGTTAAGTAATTTCTTGCTATCTCAAGTATATGAAATAGGCATGAAAGACAAGACTTTTTTTATTAAGAAAAAGAAAGATGACATCATTTTGGTACAAGTGTATGTAGATGATATTATCTTTAGTTCAACTAATGAAGCCTTGCGTGAAGCCTTTGTATAAGCCATGAAAAGTGAATTTGAAATGTCTATGATGGGTGAGCTTAACTACTTCCTAGGACTTTAAGTGAAACAATTAAAGGATGGTATTTTCATTTGTCAAACAAAATACTGTACGAATTTGCTAAGGAAATTTGAAATGGACAAATGCAAAGTTGTTAGCACTTCTATATCTACAAGTTGTCATCTGGATTAAGATATTGCTGGGAAATGAGTGGATCAAAAAAAGTATAGGGGTTTGATTGGTTCACTATTGTATCTTACTACAAGTAGACTAGATATAGTGTTTGTTGTTTGCATGTGTGCAAGTTATTACAATGCTACCAAAAGGATTTTGAAGTACTTGCAAGGAATTAAGGAAGTTGGTTTGTGGTATCCTTGTCGTGTTTCTTTAAACTTAATTGACTAATATGACGCTGATGTAAAATAGACAGAAAAAGCACAAGTGGAACTTGTCATTTGTTAGGTTCAAGCTTAATCTCATGGCATGGCAAGAAGCAAGATTTTGTGGCTTTGTCAATAGCTGAAGTTGAATACATAGTTGCAGGGAGTTGTTGTGCTCAAACACTTTGGTTGAACCAACAACTAAGTGATTTTGGGATTATATTGAATAACATTCCTGTATTCTGTGATAATACAAGTGCCATAAATTTGACAAAGAATCCTATCATGCATTCACGCTCAAAGCATATAAAGATTAGACATCATTTTCTTCGTGAGCATATTGCAAATTGAAACTGTGAAATAAAATTCATTGGAACTGAAAAACAATTGGCTGATTTGTTTACCAAACCACTTGTTAGAGATAGATTTAATTACCTTAGAACTTAATTAGGCAAAATCATTTTAAGTAATAACTCTTAATAAAATTTTAATTGATTAAATTGTATATTAGTTTATTCTTTTTAATCTGATGCTTATTTTTAAGTGACTGTTTCTGTTTTTAGTCAATTAAATTTTTGTACCCTATGCATATCTATGTGATGTGGAGACAGAATGAGATTTTTATTTGTTTGGACTGAATCAATATACATTCACGTGACTTATTGTTGGGATTTGGTGTTAACTAAAAGATTCCACAACAAATTTTCATATATGGTCAATCAAAACAGCCAAATGCATTGATTATTTTCTCTCTTTCCAATAACAATGTGTTGAATATTTTTAAACACTGATTGTTTTTTGTTTGTTCTAACCTTTATAAAATCCAACACTGCACAAAATCAAAGCATTTGTTTTCTTTTCTTATCTTTGCTTGTATTCATTATATCACAACTTTATCATATGTCATCACCCTCACAAAAGAAGAAGAGATCCAGAGGATCATCCTCCACTTCTAGATCAGGATATTGGCAACATGGTTTGTTGAAGATGAAGAAGTTATGACAACCTTTCTGTACGAAATGAGTATGAAGCATATTAATATTCCCAAGGTGTTGCAGTTTTCCTGGATGAAGAAGCAAAAACTGGATGAAACAAGGAAACTTTTAAAACTTCAAAGGCTAAAACCATTTCTGGAAATGACAGACAATGTATACCCCGATTTAATCAAAGTATTTTACACTAACCTCAGTCTTGATGGAACGAATTTAGTGTCAATTGTTAAAGGTGTCAAAATTCTTATAACTTCTTCCATGTGGAGTAATATTACTAGGCTAAAACATAATAGATTCAAAGTGGGCAAAGACAATACCTCTGAAATTAGTGAGTTCAACAAGATGCAGTTCTACCGCTCTTTCTTGAGGGATCAAAACACTTCATTCAATCGGTTTCATGTAGATAATATCAATCTAACTTCTATATTTTTAGCCTATATCACTGGATGACAGCTAACACCTAGGTGGAGCAACCATGCTATGCTAAATGAAGAAGACTTGGTCTTAATGTACTGTCTAATGAACAAGATAAGAGTATATTGGGTTAATGTAATGAAGGAACACATATCAAGTCCAAGAGACTTGTAAACTACAAATTTCACTATGCTATTATGGTTTCACAAAGTTTATGGATTACCGTGAAAATGGGTTGAATGAAACTATCAAAGCTATGAGTGAAATAGATTGCTCCACTTTACTGAAAATGGGATTTTAGAAGAGCAATAATTTATGGATAAACAAAAATAATGAAGCTTCAAGTTCAAATGTTCCAGAGTCAATCATTGTTGCATATGAGTCACAAGCAAATGAGATGAATGCTTTGGTTGCTTATGTGCCAACCATGGAGAGGGGTGAACCTTTATCAAGCTTTGAGAGAGATATGCTCAATAGGTTAGACACGATTTCTACAAAGCAAAAAGCATATTATGAGATGACTTCATTAAGATTTCAACATCTTAATCATCAAATTGAAGTTGCCCAAGAGCAACTAGCTGAGCTCGACCATTGTGAGACATAATTGAGTTTTGGTTTGTAATCAATTATAACTGTCATATTTGTAGAACTATTTCACTTTTTGTTTTTATTTTGTGTTGTATTGGTGTTGGTTTTGCACCTTGACCATTTTCTATCCTCCCTAATCATGCTTATTATTGTTATTAATGTTATTTTCTATATGCTTAGAGTTGTTTGATGGACTGGTATATCGAATCAAATAGTATTTGTTTACATTTTCTATTTGATGAACGTAAGAGGGGGAGAAATAGGTAAACATGTGTTTTACAAGTATTTGCAAGTCAAAGGGAGCAAAGCTGAAGATGTGTAATATGTTCTTTTCACCTCTGATAATTTCCTTCAAAGATAAAACTTTTTAAAGATTCAACACAAGGTTCTAAGATTTGTTAGACTGTTTGTCTTCATCAAACAGGAGGAGACTGTTGGACATCTAAAGGATCCCAACTTAAAATGTTTGATGAAGCTATGGTTGAAGTCTTGAGTGAAGACCTCATGCCTAATGTTTCTAGGTAGGTTAGGTTTTATTTTGGTTTCCTTGATTTACCTTTTACCTTTAGCAATGATGAAGGGTCCAAGAATAAATGGTTTTCAACTGGTTAAACTGTTTTTAATTGGTTAAAAATGTTTTCAACTAACTAAAAATGTTTTCAACTAGTTTTAATTTTGTTGTCTAGAAAGTTTTTTGTTTTTCAATTTGTTATCTTTCAAATCAATTGACTGAAAATACTGAATTGTGTTTAGATTTTTTCTGTAATGTATTTTATATACCGAAAATCATATTTTATATGTACGATCATAAATGCTTTCAGCTTAAGTACATTCCATTCAAGAAAAATAAGTTTACATACAAACTACTGGTTTTTAGTAAAATCAACATATTGTTTTAATTATTAACCGGTTGATTTTACTGGCAATACCCTTTTCTATTTGGAAATTGTGTTTGTTTTAACTTCTATAAAAAGGTGAATTTCTTTTCTGAAAAAGGTTCTGAATATTGCTTATACAAAATATACTTTTACAATTTGTGAGAATGAAATAGTGAGTTGTTTTTAGAAGAATTAGTCTTTGTTGATCTTTGAGAGTTCTTGGTGCCTAATTTTCATCATCCAACTAGAGGTCAAAGATTCATTCAAGTGTTGTTGTGAATTGGGAGATCCCTTTGTATTTCTTGGTTCATACTTAAGGTGAATTAGTTCATTTTCATTAATGTTCTGTAATTTTGTGTGTGTAAGTGCCAAGATAGGGTTTCTTGGTGAGAATCACAACTGTAACATGGTGTTGCAGTAAGTGGTTGGTTCATGTAGTGTTAAAGAACTGTTTTGTTGTTCTTTTTGTAAGAGAATTTTGGTGATCTAGTGAATTCTATCTTGGTGTGAGGTGGGACTGGATGTAGCTCTGTTGCGAGTGAACCAGTATAAAATATTGGTGTCCTTTAAGCTTTCTTTATGATTGCACTTTATTTTTTTGAATAATTGTCTATACTAGTTTAAAATCAATCGATTGGTTTTAAAATCAATTAGTTGTTTTTGTTATCTGCAGATCTATTTGGTTTTCTGAATTGAAAAAAATTTATGTGCTAAGACATTTTGTGTGTAACACTGTGTATTTATTATGTTTGTATACACTTGCATTCATTAGTGGGCTTACAAGTTATTTGAATAAAAAGTTTTGTTAAAACTGTGTTTGAATCTGTTGAATTTTGCATTGGTTCTTGAAAGCTACAATATCTCTTTTGTGTTACTAAACCCAGAAAAACATGTTTTCAAATATAATTTGTGAATATTTCTTTTGTGTTACTATAACCAGAAAAACAATCTGTTGTTTCCAAATATAATCTGTTAAAATTAATTCTTAAATTTATTTCTTAAAACATATTTAAATCTTTCCTTAGTGTGTTTTAGATTGGCAAGTTTGTGCTTTAAGAATTGTGTGCTCATATTTTTTTTAATCAATTATTTTTTTGATAAAAATATATTCATTTTTCTGAATTAGAGTTCTTTTAAAAATATCAACCTATTGTTTTGAAAAAGAATCAATTAAAATTTTGTCAAGATTGTTGTAAACCACTTAATGCGAAAATCTAACTATGTACAATTCACCCCCTCTCTTAAACTTAGCCTTCATTAATTCAACAAACATTATTCATCAGTATTTGAATGTAGTCAAAGTATGCATCAAGAATGCTCAACTTAGCTTGTCCTAAAGCTCCATCAACCAAACAGTCTAGGCTCGACAAAGGGTAAGAATCTTTTGGACATGCCTTATTCAAATCTATATAGTTTGTACACATTCTCCACTTTCCATTCGGTTTTCTAACCAACACCACATTAGCCAACCATGTTGTGTATTTTATATTTTCAATGAAGCATGCACGTAAAACTTCTGCGTTTCTTCTATTGCCGCCAACCTTTTCTCCTCCCCCAACCTTCTCCTCTTTTGTGCAACAGGTTTTGGTAGCCGACATGTTAATAACTTATGTGTGATTACATCTGGATGAATACCAGACATGTCGGTCACACTCCATGCAAAAAATTCTTTGCTTTATTTTGTAAGACTTCTAATAAAACTCCCATATCTGCTTCCATAACCGAACTTTCCCTATAAGTATAATGATTTTCTTATCCAACTAACACACCATAATCTTCTCTTTCGGCTCCATCCTTTCCTCATTAGTTCTGGGATCAAGATCTGTCATCGCCACCATCATTCCATTCTCGACATTCCTCTTATATCTACTTCAAAGTTCCAGCACTAACATTCTTTATTATTGTGCTGATCTACATAAATCGTTGTCACTTCTCTTTTGTTGGTTGGAAACTTCATTCCTAGATGAGGCATTGACACAATTGCCCCAAGTTTGTTTGATGAAGGCCTACCCAATAATATATTGTAAGATGTCTTAGCCTCCACCACCAAATACTGAACATCAATGACCAGTCAACCTTCTAGTTCCAAACCTCGTATTCAAATCAACATACCCCTTGGTGTTTACCCTTTCTCCAAAAAAACCAATGATTTGTTCATAGTGTGGCCGAATATCGTCTTCTAATAACTTCAACTTTAAGAAGGTATCCTAGTATAGAATATCAACCGAGCTCTCCTAATCAACTAATGTCTTCATTACTACAAAATTTGCTACTTACAATTGTAGTTACCATTGGGTCATCTTGATTAGGATCAATGTTTTTGAAAATCCTCATTAGTAAATGTTATTGGTGGCATACTTCTTTTCTGAATTAAATGTGTCGCTTTGGATGATCTTACATGTTTCTTTCTTGCTGATGATGACACTTTTCCTCCCGTAAACCCTTTTGATATGGTGCTAATCACTCCTCTTATCGAGCTTCTCTTTTCTCCCCGCCTTGGACTTCTTTCTCGATCTTGCCTTTCATTATTCTGATGTCTTCTTCCCCTTGCTTCACAGCTTCGCTTCCTACTTTCCTCTCGTAAACCCTTTCAATATGGTGCTAATCACTCCTCTTATCGGGCTTCTCCTTTCTTCCTGCCTTGGATTTCTTTCTCGATCTTGCCTTTCATTATTCTGATGTCTTCTTCCCCTTGCTTCACAACTGCCTTGGATTTCTTTGTAAATGTTTAACTTGTACATGTATTTTAATTCTTTTTTTCTGTAATTTTAATCTCCAAAAAGTTATAAAATAAATCATAATTTTAGTGTAATATTTAATTTTATAAACATTTTTTTGTTAATTTTACATCTTAAATAATTTATCTATTTTTCTATAGGACCTTAAATATGTTAAATCTAAAGGAACCATTTAAAAATCTTGATGGATTCTGGATTTTTGGATCCTAAAATGGGAACTTTTATATAAAAAAGAAATAGGTAATCTTGATGAACATAACACACCTTAGATATCTTAGCCATCCAAACTCAGTTGGCATCATATACTATCATTCTTAACAAATACAAAATATCCTTTAAGATCATTCATGTAAGAGTGTAGACCATTCCCCCTCTTTTTTATTTTTTTCTTGTGGGGGATAAGGGTCAAACACTTACAACTTGCAGGTTGAAATAAAAAAGAAAACAAAAATATGGCAGCCATCATAACATGGGAAGATAGCCAAAAAAAGAGGGTAAAGAACAAGAATCTACTCTTGCAAGATCCAAAGAAGCACCGAATCCGAGTTAAGGTAAAAGCTCATCGAGAACAACAAGAAACACCTTCCTTTGATCCTGCACCATTAACCAAGCTTACTCGATTCACAGTCAACTCAGCCTTGTAAGAATCAGAGTTCAATGTTTTACGGCTGATATTGTTGTAAATTTCGCGGATAACAATCTCGAAAGCTGTTTGGACATTGGTAGAATCGAGTGCAGATGTCTCCATAAAGAACAAGCCCTCTTCTTCTGCAAGACTTTTGCCCTCTTCTGTGCTCACCTCTCTAATATTCTCCAAGTCGCTTTTATTTCCCACCAACATTCTTGCTACGGTGCTGTCATTTTGAGCTGCAGGTTAATTTTTGCAAGGATCAAACTCTCCGTTACAAAATATCACCAAAACGAAAACTCTAGAAAGAATTCAAGTGCTTCAAGACTGTGGTTGATGGAAGATAATATATAGCCAAGATCACAATGCAGGTTCTAAAAGTATATCTTTTCACTATGCTTTTGACTGACCCCAAAAGGACCAGCAGGACTAATCTATGCAATAAAAAAAAGCACGCTTTTGTCTTCCAAAAATACGAGAGCCATCATTTTGGCACTCAAGAATTTTTTCTTCAGTTTAAGGCCTTACTAATAAATGTCATCAATTATGCAAAATATTAAATTAGTCTCTAAATAAGGGTTTCATTACACTCTTTATCTTAGACAATGGACCAAATTTCTTACACTTTTTGTTTGCATAATTAGGGGCACAAACTTAATGACAATATTTTTTAGAATTAAGCTGATGATGACACTCTGATATTTGGAGGGTGAACTCTTCTCGGACTCTATATTATACTGAAGTTGAACAGATACAGAAAGAAAAAAATATACTAATTTGATGCTCTGATATTTCATATTTCACTATAATATATCCATATGATACCATAAGATAAGTTTTGTTCGGACAATGTGACAATGTGACAAAGTGTACAATGTTATAATTATAGAAATAAGAAATTGATATTATATAATAAAAATCTAGATTATATATTTATTATTGTTATGCATATTTTATTTATTATCTATCATATTTGTATTATTAGAGGATATCAAATCGCTTCTACTGTATTAATTTCTTTTTCTCTATATAAATAAAGCACATATACTATCTTAGAAACACAGACTTCATCTTAAAATTTTCCTCTCGCCTGGGGTATAACAATATCCATATGATATCATAAGATAGGTTTGTTCTGACAATGTGAGATTGTGACAAAGTGCAAAATATCGCCGAAAAGTGTCAGAAATAAACATTAGATCACGAAAATAGCTGTTTATTTTAGTAATTTATACAGTACAGAGTAAAGAATATGCAAAGGTAGCATTCCACCTTTACGGAATATGATCCTCTGCAGTTCTGATTTAAATGTAGGGTCAGTTCCAATTTATTCCGTTTAAAATTTATAAACTAGCATTTTAGTTTTATAATTAGATGAGTAAAGTATATTTTGGAAGATGAAGATTTGTGCAGTTGAAATTTCAACTGCTTAGAATCTGATTCATCATCCTTAAATTAAAATACAGTCAGAAGTCCGACAACAGACATGATGCGTAGCAGCTTTTAATCATCACATGCACAATCAAATACTACAAAGAAAGGTAAAAAAGACACGCTAACATATTTTTTACTACATTCTTCTGGAAACACTATGTATTATTATAAATTTATTAAAAATTTAATAAGCTAAACTCGTAATGTTATCATTTTTAATAAATTTTAATGTATTAAACAATATATTCCAACACTTCTCCTATATACCATTGATCATATCAGTCCCCAATGCATAGAAATTACAATCGTAGTTCTCAAATATTTAAATTAACCGTGAAATCAGTCCCCAAAATGCATTTTTCAGTCAAATTAGGCCATGACACGAATCTTCAAACTTTCAGGGACGTTAAAAGTAATTTCCATATATAGAAACTACCAAGACCCATCCTGTATATTTATTCGAAATCAATTAGGGTTTACTAAAAATTAGAAAACTAATAAACCGTCAACATGAACTCTCAAATACTACTTTATCCTAAATAGTTTTAAAGTTATAAAACTATACAAGTATCGCTGAAGCTTTTTAAATTAGTGATAAAAAAATTAAAAAATGGATTGAAATATAATGGAATGAAATGAATGGGACAAAAAATGTTGTTCCATTGTTTGGGAGTTTTACAATGAAACGGATCAAAGATGTTAACTATTTGAAAAAACAATAAAACGAGATAAGCTATAATTTTTTATTCTCATACTATACTCATTTTAAATATTATATTATTATCTGAAGAAGATCTTCAATACTCCATACATCTCACTTAAATTTTAATGAACCAACTGATTTCACTGCAATGAAAAAAGTAATCAACAAATCACTTAATCTATTCAACACTTTATCTTCTCTTATGTTTGTGTTAGAATTATCATTCGCACAATGCTTCATACTCCTGTAGGTGACAGAAGAAATTCAACGGATTGAGATGAATAGGATTTCTAAGGAAAAACAAACATATACTTGGACATCGACATTTCTAAGGAAAAACAAACATTTAGAAACGAAATTGTCCAATTTTTCAATATTTGGAGGATCATGCAGCATGATTTCTATTACTTGAATATCACTCGTGTAATAATGTTGTTTAGGGAATCGTTTAGGAGAGAAAAATGCATCAACAAAAACAAAATCCGGCATTTTGAATTTCAAATTCCAAAAAAGGAAGCAAAAAGTACTCACTAGTGAGCTCTTCGAGCCAGCGCTTGCTGCTGTCGAAGGTGCCTCTTCTGCTGATATCGTAGACGATGAGAGCTCCAACGGCGCCTCGGTAGTAAGCGGAAGTGACAGCTCGGAAGCGCTCCTGGCCCGCAGTGTCCCAGATCTGCGCCTTGACCTCCTTGCCGTCGATCTCCACCACCTGCGTCTGGAACTCCACCCCAATGGTGGCCTTTGAGTTGCTGTCGAACTCGTTCCGCGCGAACCGCGACAGGAGGTTGGACTTGCCGACTGCAGAGTCCCCGATGAGCACCACCTTGAAGAGGTACTCCTCGGTGCCGTCGCCGTTCTCCGCCATGGGCGAGAAGGGGAATGCGTGAAGGTTGTAATGAAGTGAAGGGAGGAGTGAGTGGGTGTCACGTTGTTGGCGTGTGAAAGGAAGAGAAAAGGAGAAGAACGTGAAGAGAGTAATGTAGCGAAATGGGGTTATGTTTTGGGGATTTTATTTTGGATTTTGAGGCGTGATTGGTGGCGGGGTTTTAGGGATAGTGCCGGAATTTCACTTCGCCTCTTTTACACTGCTTTGTTGATTCACACACAAATAAATAAATTTTAATTCTTTCTTCTTCTTTTTTTCACCTTTTTGTCCTTTTAATGTTTCAGTTCCATTCATGGTCATTGTGTTTTCCTAATTCTTATTTACATATCTTAGTTTTACTAACACCCATGTAACTACTTTCGTGTTATTCCATGTTGTAGCTATTTGCACCCACTTATCACACTCCTTCCACATCCAATTTTCTATATTGTTTTGGAAAAATTACTTTGACATTCAAAGGTAAATCATGTCTACTTCACAACCTATTATAATAATATAATAATATTTTAAATTAAAAATAAATTAATATAATTAAATATTAATTTTTTGAGTTGTTAAGCCAGTGTTTTTCACTATTTGTGTCAACCTATCATCACACTATTTCTTTTCCTAATAAGTTTTCTTGTAGACATTAACATTTAAGAGAAGATTACTTCTCTAAAGGTTATCCATTTGGTCACTAACCATTCTGTCAAAAATAATCCTACATCTAATTTTCATAATATATAATCTCATTGTCTACCCCTTTTCATGTCTACTTATTTTCTCTTCTATCTATCTAGTTATTTCTCATATTTTTCACAAGTAAATAATAAAAATTAGAAGATAGTTAATTCTAAAACATATATACTTCATCATTAGTTTGGAATAAGTTTTTCTTCTAAAATTTATGTATTTTTAATTTTTGACTCTATATGAGTATTTCAAGGTTTAACTGATCATTCAGTTCGAAAAATGTTATTTTATCAACTAGTTCATGTTTTTATGAATGATTGTCTTTGTGTTTGTTTTGGTCATGTTCCATTAGTTTCTTAAACTTTAGTGTTTTTCAACTCCTTTTTTGTTATTACTTGGAACACAATCACCTATTTTATTTTTTCAACTAGTTCATATTTTTATGAATGTTTTTTTTTTTTGGTTTGGTGATATTCCATTAGTTTCTTAAATTTTAGTGTTTTCAACTCCCTTTTCGTTATTACTTAGAATGCAATCAACTATTAGATAAAAGAAAGTATTTTAAAATTGATTGAGTTATGGAATGTTGTTAATACATGAATAATTGATGTTGTGTTTTGAGGTGTTTGAATTGAATTAGTTGTGATTATTTTTCATTGATTTTAAAATGACTTTTGGTTTGGATAGTCAATTTAAGTTATAATTATAGTATGCAAATTGTGTATTAAATGTGTGCAAATATGCATTGTAAACTTCATGAAACACCTAAAATGAGTATTGTGGATTTAGAACTTGTTTTTGTAAATTTTGCATAGGTATTAGTACTAAATAAAGGAGAATTTATTTTCTGAATCTCATTCAGAAAGTGAAGATTAGTTTTAGACCTAATTCACCTAGTGAATTTTGATTCATCTAACAAATTTTAAAAATTTATCTATATTTTAATTCATTGAGTGAATATACTATGTTTTAAATGGTATGTTTCATTTGACTTATATCATTTTAAAATTATTAGAAATATTTATGTAAAATAATTGGACATAAGTATTTGATGGGAAAAATGCACGCGGAAGCAATACACACAATCACGAATAAACTGCAGAAAAATAAACAACACAAGATTTAACGTGGTTCGGTCGTCAACTGCAACCTACATCCACACGGGCAACTATTAGGTTTACATTATATCATGTTGCACACCAATTACAAGTACAATGATCTCTTTAAATAGAGATAAATAGAGATAATAAAGGGACACAATGATTAA
>Ga0123341_1003874_pt1 | contig 12986 bp, 10 predicted proteins | sample Turbeapinknodule_FD_89959 | JGI IMG/M metagenome (GOLD analysis project Ga0123341, IMG submission 89959) | Root nodule microbial communities of legume samples collected from Mexico - Turtle bean Mexico pink nodule | ecosystem: Host-associated > Plants > Roots > Nodule | place: Mexico: Nepantla... | reverse complement strand
ATTAATAATATTAATAATGTTATTAAAAATAATAATATTGATAATATCAATATTAATAATTAAATAATAATTATATGATCCTAAGGTTTTCCTATAGCAGCTGTTATATAGATTCTATCTTTATTCATAAATCTGGTTTCGATTCCGTATAGCTGTATGTTAATAATTTCTATTTCTATTTCTGTTATGTAGATAAATCAAAATTGAATTAATTGAAGTTGCAGGGTGGGAAGTATAAGAATATGTTAAAAAGTTAGAAAAATTTTATTTGCCAGTAATTTGTTCACTCTAATAATGAAATTTTGAAATAAAAAATAATTTTAAAAATAAAATAATAATATTGTTAATTATGAAGTTAATGTGGGTTACATCTAAGAATGGAAACTTATGATAAGTGGAAACAGAAATGAGAAGGATGGTGAAATGGAAAGAATGCATTATTTGTGGTTGAGTGTGTTGAGATGTGAACAGAGAGTGATGATTAGCACAATCAAAAAGAGGGCCTCTTTCTATTTCTCAACATTCCTCCTGGTCTGCTGCTACGTCTTTCTTTCACTGCCTAACTCCATTTCACATCTCTTTTCTCTCTCAACACCATCATACGCTCTAGAATTCCTGTCTCCATGAATTTGGTCACGCAAATTTGCATGCAAACTAATCATTATACTCATCCATCAAACGGAATCTCTATCTAAACCTACCTTTTTAACAGGCCCCCCTCCTCTCTCTCTATACATATTATATCAAAAATGACACACATACACCTCATTTCTTGGGTGCAGCACCAAAAGAACAAAAACAGATAATATAAAAAATGCCACAAAATAATTACTGAAACAAAACAAATAGTTAACTAGGACCAGTAACTGAGATGAAAAGGAAAGTAAGTATATACACATCGCACCAGTAAAGAAACGTGATTGTGGTTTACGTGAAAAAACGATTGGGAAAGGGCTTTAATTTTCTTCAAACTTCATACCTTTCTCATTGTTTTGGATCTTGGAATATTAGACAAGAAGTAGACTCTTCTTGTTTTATTCTGCTACAGATCGTAAGTGTGAATCACTTTACTGTCTACCTATAAAATCTTCATTTTAAGATCGTAAGTTATTCCACTTCTTCTTTTTTATTTTACTTTTTATTGCTCTACATAAAAATGTTGAAGTAAGGTTTTCAAAAATCAATGACTAGTACACAGATGTCATAAAGTCAACTAAAGTAACTTACGCTTTTGACTTTAAAAATTAAAGTGAAATTTTTTTCTTTCTCAAGTGTGTACATATTCTTTTATTTAACGAATATATTTATTTGGTTTCAGTCTCAGATATAGTTGATGATGAATGTATTTTTAATTAGCAAGGCACAATGATATTTACTTTTAATTATTTAAAAAAATGTTATTAGCGGTTATCTTAAGTGGGTGTTGTGATTCATGTGAAAATAGTCTAGTTTGGCAAAACCAGAAACCAGACTTTATTAGTGGGATTAACCAATTGGCTAAATGTCTGGCAAGAATTGTACAAAAAATGTCTTGTAGGACTTTAATCAATGTATGCATCACATGAAAGTAAGTTTAGTGATGGTGAAGTTGATTGTCCCACACTTCCACTACATAGAATAAATTTAAATCCGCTTATCTTTATTAAGGGCCATATCACTCCATCATATCAGGAATATATGTATACTTCGAGAATGCATGCTTTATCACAAGTTACTCTACTCCTATGGTGAGTTGCTATTTATTTGCCTCACCAAAACGCACACTTTTCACGTTAATGGTTCCAATTTTCAATTGGATTTGCTCCACAAAAAATGGCACATTCTCCCTCAGCTGCTCTTGGATAAAATTCACCCTCTCTATATTTCAATGGGAAACCAACAAAAGATCCATGGAGGAATGTGCAAAATATATAAGGCAGGGTGTATACCGAGTTGGAGAAAATAACAATAAAAGGTCATGAAATGGAAGTTTTTGTGGTTGCCATAACTAATGTGGTGATATAGAGAGAATACGATTATCCACTCGCTAGTTTCCCTGTTGAAGAATGTTAGTGACTTCAGCTCTCTCACTTTTTGTCTTCATGCATCTATTGATTGACTACAATCCCGGTTACCCATTAAAAATTAGAAACTTGCACCTCAATAATTTAATATTACTATTCTATTTATTTATACCAAAAGTACTCCTATTCTAGATGCTTGATGAGTGGCGTAGCCAATCATGGTAACCCAATTAGCATTGGGCCAAATTAGATCACATCGTCTATATATCATAATTTTCCTTTCTAGTCTTTTCTTCCGTATTCCTCTCCATGCTTTGACTTTATAAAGCACCCTTCGCCCTAATTACTCGTGTTAACATTCCTGAAACTTACTCTACCATCATCATACTGCACCTTTTCTTTTCTTCATTGCCAACAATTTTTAGGTGGCCTACAACTTCTAAGACCAAGTATCATCAATAACCCTGTATTAATTACTGCCACTTTTTTTCCCATAATCGCTGTTTATAGAACTACAACGATTAATAACTAATAAAGTAAGATTTTAATTGCGGTGACATCACGGTTCAGGTTTCATTACGATTTCTATAACAGTTGCGTTATTCCGGTTCAGTGTTAGCTTCAATTAAACGTGGATACACTTGAACTGAACGCGTAAACATGCTGTAAATTTTTGTGCTGTAGCTTTCGGGTCCTTTAGTTGTTTGATGTAATTTGATGCACAAGAAACATATCTTCAAAGTCAGAAAGTGTTATGAAACAATTGTAGATAAATGTAATTGAAGAAGTAACAGTTAATTACAATTTTAACGAGGTAAGAAATTTAAAAACTCTTGATATTAGAAAGTAATTGAGAAAGAGGTGAATGGGCAAAAGAAAATGAGTGGCAGTGGTTGAAATTTGAAATATAAGTGTAATTGGCTGCATTGGAGGAAGGGGAAGTGGTAAATGTGCGTTTGAAAAACATGGGCAAAAAGGGGAGAGTCGGTAGCCCACAGCAGAGCAGAGGTTATTTGCAGTGGAGGACAAGAAAATTGGAGTTTAAAGAAACGACGTCGTAAGAGCCAACCCCTATAACTCTTGGGTGGCAGATACCTGTCCTGTAGTTGCAAAGTTGTTGTAGGGGTCCATAGCAGAGCAGGATCTGCAAACTGTTTTGAAGTGACTGGAAGGAGGGACACGTTGTCGAAGGCCCGTGAAACCCAATTCAAGCTTCTCAGCAACTCACACCAAAAGCAACCAACCAAGCCAAATAGCAACCCCCATCACATTAAATGAACCTTTATTTATATATATGTATCCAACATAACAAAATATATATTAGTAATGTGTGTGTGACTGTGTGAGCGTGACCAATAAATTTGAGATGGACTTGGTTTGAGTTTTGAAGTTGCATTTGCATCCATTGTGCAAAAATGAGGCCTCTGTATTTGCTGTTGTTGGATGCAGCACAAGGGTCTTTTTTAGATAACAATAACTAATTGGTATTATTACTTTAATATGAGAGTGACTATGGTCTATGGACTAAGGAGTGTTACATAAAAGAGAAAAGGAAAGGAGGGAGCGTAGAATAAAGCAAAAGCGAAGGTCTTTCTCATACACGGATCCCCATGGAATGCGGGAAGGATGCCTAGCATTGCTTGCTGGAACACATTCTTTTTGTTTAGTTTAAAGGAACTTGCTTTGTTCCCTTTAGAAATGTGTCCACCGAGACACCCTTATATACATACATGCCAAGACACTCACATAGAAAGAAAGAGAGAGAGAGAAAGAGCTTATAGATGATGCAGTTGCCTGCAGGATCTGCATAGATTTGCTTACATTGTTTGTTAGATTTAGCCCACTCAGTTTTGCAACCGAGACAAAATTATTTATTTACAAAAAACTGAAGGAAAAGAAATTGGTCTAAGTGGTGGGGTGGGGAGGCTAGATAGTGGATATGGTTTCCCATTGAATATTTAGATAGATATATATATTTCTCTTGTTTGGTGAAGGAGCAAGGGAGTGTTTGTCGAGAGAAAATGAAGAGCATGGAAAATGATGACTCTGTTGACCTTAATAATCAAAATAACTGGTTGGGTTTCTCACTCTCTCCTCAAATCAACGTAGGTGTTCCTTCACACCCCCAACCCTCCTCTGCTGCTGAAGTGGTTCCCACAAGCTTTTACCACACTGCACCACTTAATAACTACGGCTTCTACTATGGACTTGAAGCTGAAAATGTTGGATATTATTCAGCTTTGCCTATCATGCCCCTCAAATCTGATGGTTCTCTCTATGGTATGGAAGCTTTGAGCAGGTCACAAACACAAGGTTAGTCCAAAACTTTTTCTATATTCTCTTGTTTTTGGGAGACTTGTTTTTTAGTGTGCATTATACTAATTGTTGCCTCTCTTGACCACTGTGTTTTTATCTATTTTTGTGAAGCAATGGCTACCACATCAACTCCAAAACTGGAGAATTTCTTAGGTGGGGAAGCGATGGGGACCCCTCACTATGAATGTAGTGTCACAGAAACAATGCCTCTGAGCTTAGACAGTGTGTTTTACAACCAATCCTCACGCCGTGACCCAAGTAACCAAACTTTCCAAAACCATCTCCAGCACATTAGCACTCAACATCAGCAAGAGCTTCAAGCCCAACACTTATCATATTACTCTACCTTGAGAAACCATGATATGATGTTAGAAGGGTCGAAGCAAAGTCAAACTTCAGACAGCAATCTTCAGATTCCAAACATGGGTGATGATGGAGTTCCTGCTCCTGGTCTTAAGAGTTGGGGAGTAAGGAACTTCCAAAGTAGCCATGCACAGGAGTCAAAGTTGATTGTTCCTGTGGAGGAAAATGGAGGTGAGTCAGGGTCTATCGGGTCAATGGCATATGGGGATTTGCAGTCTTTAAGCTTGTCCATGAGTCCTAGCTCACAATCCAGTTGTGTGACTAGTTCGCACCGCGCATCACCTGCTGTCATTGATTCTGTTGCCATGGATACAAAGAAAAGGGGACCTGAAAAGGTTGACCAGAAGCAAATAATTCATAGGAAGTCCATTGACACCTTTGGACAAAGAACCTCCCAATATAGAGGCGTGACAAGGTTTGTTCTCTTCTACCAACATCGCACTAATATGTTTATGCATTTGAATGAATAAAGCTATAGGTCAGTTGTTTGTTCACTTGATTTGCATAATATTATGTGTAATGGTTCATGCGTGAACATCCTCAACACATTTAACACTTCATCCCTTTTTGTGTTTTTTTGTTTTATTGTTTCTCTTTATTTCTAAAGTGTGTATGTGTATCAGGCATAGGTGGACTGGTAGGTATGAAGCTCATCTATGGGACAACAGCTGCAAGAAAGAGGGCCAAAGCAGGAAAGGAAGACAAGGTAAGAGAGTGGCTATATTCCCCATCACTTTTTCTTTTGTTTTTTTCTTGTGCATTTTTTAGGTCGAACATATCTATCTATTGTGTTCCACTGTTCTTTGAAGCAAAGATCTTCAAATTTTTAGACACCACTAACTATTACTTTTGGTTTGTATCTTTTCTTCCCGGGGAATGCATCTCAAAAATACGATGAATGTCAGTTTATCTAGGTAAGGTTTCTTAAGAACTTAAAATTTCTTTTAATTTTGAAATTCACAGAGCTTAGATTCACGAGACAGTTAAAGATAGATATCATTTAATATTTTGCTTATGACCTTAACAAAAGAGGAAAATTTATGTTTATTCAAGTCATTCCAAACTTTTGATTTTAGGGGGTTATGATATGGAAGAAAAAGCTGCGAGAGCATATGATCTGGCCGCACTCAAGTATTGGGGACCCTCCACTCACATAAACTTCCCTGTAATAAAAGATAATTTATTTCTCCTTTCTCTTTCATGTTTCCACTCAAGTTGTGTGGTCTAGTTCATAACAGAGAATAAAACAATAATCTTACGACATCTTTTTTTCTTTTACATTCTCTTCTAACAGTTGGAAAATTATCAAAATGAACTTGAGGAAATGAAGAACATGACGAGACAGGAGTATGTTGCTCATTTAAGAAGGTAAAATCTTGTTGCTATTTATCATCTGTAAAGCAAATAGTCAACAACTATTTTACTTATTCATGACATCTATCAACTCTGTCAATTCAGAAAAAGCAGCGGATTCTCTAGAGGGGCTTCCATGTACAGAGGAGTAACAAGGTCTTCTAGCTAACAATCATTCACAGTACATATAATTACAATTTAATTAGTAACATAAATATTTTTATATCTTCAATTAAAATGTCTGAAGTTTTTCAAACTTGGTAGCAGACACCACCAACATGGAAGGTGGCAAGCACGAATTGGTAGAGTGGCTGGAAACAAAGATCTATATCTTGGAACTTTCAGTAAGTTCTTTCATACTCTCTGGATAACTCTTTTCTTCCTCTGAATTAATGTACCTTTTTTTCTCTCAACGTGTTCACGTACCAATTACCATGTTTCCCATGGTAGGATACGACATAGAGGGCGCTTTATGACTTTGAAAACCTATTCTTTCATGTTCTCTAAGGATGCCCATCTTTTCAGCCACGATAAAGCTGATCATGACTCACTTTAATAAATATTGTAGAGGACTGTTAGTCCCGAAGAGACAGCTTTTATTAATGCTGTTATTCAGACTCATACACAATAATATCTTTAAATCTTAATTGTTCACTTAAATAAAATCTTATCCAATGTCACTGAACTCAAGTTTTTTACCAAATACTACTTTCCAAAGTGTCTGCCCCCCCAAAAAAAAGATCCATTGTATTAGGCCGAAGAGGAAAAAAACATTATATATATCCAATGTTGGCACAAAAAGCTAATCATTAGTCTTATTGAAATCAAACTCTAGGTACACAAGAGGAAGCAGCTGAAGCCTATGACATTGCTGCTATAAAATTCCGAGGAGTGAATGCTGTAACAAACTTTGACATAACAAGATATGATGTGGAGAAAATTATGGCGAGCAGCAACCTTCTTAGCAGTGAGCTAGCTAGGCGCAACCGAGAGACAGACAGTGGAACTCAGTATATTGATCAGAATCGTAAGTCTTCTGCTTATGATGACACTCAAGAAGCTATCCTAATGCAGAAGAGCTGTGAAAGTCAAAATGATCAGTGGAAGATGGCTCTCTATCAATCCTCTCAACAACTTGATCAGAATCCACCTAGAATTGAGAGTGACAGAACTAACCAATCCTTCTCAGTGGCTTTGGACAGCATGTTTCTTCAAGAAGTAGAGGAATCAAGTAAGGTGAGAACGCATGTGTCAAATCCTTCTTCATTGGCCACGAGTTTGAATAGCTCAAGAGAAGGTAGCCCTGATAGGACAAGCGTGCCAATGCTCTCTGGAATGCCTTCAACTGCGTCAAAATTATTGTCTACCAATCCAAATAACGTGAATTCTTGGGATCCTTCACCCCATTTGAGGCCTGCCCTTTCTTTGCCTCAGATGCCAGTTTTTGCTGCTTGGACAGATGCATAGTTCATAGTTTCATAGTCCTTTTATTTTTGTTCTCTCAAGTAAAAATTCAATCCTTTTTATTGTCATTTTGCATGCATGGACAATACAATAGAAGGGTTGTAGCAAGTAAAATTGAGGGTTTAAATATTATTCGCAAGTTTAAACTTTAATTAGTTTCATGTTAACATTGTCCTAGTAAAGAACTCCTGAATTTTCATTTTGATATCCTTGTGGCCAGATTATGTGGACTCATCAATAGAAATGGACGAGAAGGCTATAAAAAGGTTATGATTGAGAAGGTGAAATTATTAAGGCAATATGGGGTGAAACACAATACATCATTTGTTTCAAAATTGCTGGTCCTCCTAAGTACATAACCCAGCTCAATATGTGTCCCAATTAAGCATAACTGGACCTGAGATATATATTTATTTTAATCCATCCCTTTGACCGTAATGATCCTCTTGATCACGTCATTGCTACTGATTCTCCACGTCCAGGGTCATCATTACTCTCACCTTTTCTTGCTTAACTTTGTCTAAAGGCAGCAGATATTCCCTTACCTAATTCAAACAAAAGGCAATTATATTCCCTCTGAATGACTTTATGTTATCTGATTCATCACTTAATGCCATCTCTCGTATTACAATTTGTCTGCTGCCTTAAGGAAAGCCACATAGTTGGAAAACTTTTCACATCTTTCTTTCATTATTTTATAAGCACTCTAATAATTATACTGGCCCTTAACACCCATCGTGGTCTATGAACAGCGCGTCTTTATATTAAAGTTTTAGTGGAACAAATATGAGATAAAAATGGAGGAGAAATGTTTCTTATATTATCATAACATAATGCTTTATAATTATACTAGTTTTAACTATTTCAAATCAATGTGAAGAATTGATTTTGTAGGTCCACGTAGTTATGCTGGCTATTGAGTGAAAATTAATCATTATAAGAAAAAAACTACATATTGATAAAAGAAAAATCAAAATATAAAGAAAAATTATATGTAATTTCATAAGTTGTCACAAGAAATATTCTCATACTTCATCATTCTTCTTAAGATGTTTGTTGGAGATCCCACACCGATTAGAGATGAGGATACTCTCCTCACGTGCGTGTGATAACATATTATAGGTGGTCCGATAATGATCCGATAGTGGGTGGCCTGATAAGCCCAACAATTGCTAGAATATGCTCAACTTGGCTTTGATGCCATATTACAAAGTGAACTTTAAACCTAACTCAATCCCATAAAACCGACTTATGGGATGAGGTTTGAACTCACTTATATACAATGAAATGTCCTAATCTCATGTGGGATTTCCAACATTTTTCTCAATCATTTGTATTTCCTCATACATAACAATCTTCCATCTTTCATCTTCATCAACTTCAGCATTTTCATCAAATTCTTGCTCCATATTATTTTCATTTTCCTCATACATAACAATCTTTGACATAAACATCTTTTAACAATTTGTACTTCATAATCATTGTATAATATATCATCATTTGAACATTGAGGGTATGTTCCTTCAATATTTAGTGTATTGTTCAGATCATCTGATAGTTTATGGCTTGGTCTCTATACTTGCAACTGATTTTAATTCCATTAGATATCTTCTTAAACTTCACATGCCTACCAACTTTAAATTTAAATGAATTAATTGATAGCTAATTAAGTATATTTTAGAAACTAATTTGTACTTTTTCATTAGAAACTAATTAAAAAATAATATTTAATTTAATATAGTAACTAGTTATTTTTTATTTTTAAAATTAATTTCTATTCAATGTTGTAGTTATAAAAGTGATAAAGAAAATGGGAGATGAAGGTAATGAAATACTTGAGACCATTTTGTTTTTGTTTTGGAGGTTTCTATTTGGAGTTTCTTCTTGAGATTTTTCTCTCTAACTTTTTTTACTTTTTATTTCTCTTTCTTATATTTTCTAAATGAAAGAAAAAATATTTATTTATATATTATCCAAAGAGAATGTTTCACAATTTAAAAAAAATAATAATTAGTTCAAACGAAAACCCAAAACTGTTTTTCTATGTTTGATAAAATGTTGGTAACAAAATTCAGAAAAGAAGCAACCTATTTTTATTAATTGAAGAAACATATTCCTAATCTGAAGAATAAAATTCCATCTAACAATAAACTCGACATTCTAAAGTTTTAACACTTTACTTATCTTAAACAATCAACCTCACTCGGCATGGGTATATTCACACTTCAGATATGCTCTCTTTTTTTCATTTCCATGCTCTTTTATGCTCATGATCTACGTTTAAATATGACACGAGGGTATAAAATAATATGTAATTGTCCCCAGGACCTTTGCTTGCTTATATTCTAGTTTGAGATTCTAACGCCAAAATTGCAAAATTTTTAATACATTGTTAATTAAAATTTACTTAACTATATTGTTTCTACTTCTTATTTAGTAACTCCTCTTATGATTTAATAGTCTTTTTTAAAATTTAACTAATAAAAAATGTTGATGCAGGAGACAAATATTAAGAAATTGAAGTGCATATATATTTATTCACACTCAATGTCTTAAATCATAGATTATTGGATTATAATAATAGATAAATCCATTATTTTAATTAATATTCTTCTAATTGAATTTATTTTGGTCTTTATTGTTATTAATTTTTTATTTTTAACCTAAGTTGCTTTTTTTGAATCAAAACAGAAAACAAGATCTGAAATAAATAATTAGATCTGCAAATATCCCAGAAAAGGAGTTGAATGCAAATTTCTGCAATATCTCTCACAACAGTATGAGAATCAATTACAATCAATGCCCAAATATGAAGAAAAATATTTGGAAGAGAAGAAGAATAAAATACGAAACTATTTGGGAATGAAGATATATGTTTAATAATTTGAAACAAGAAAGGAAACATCTGATAATTGTAAAACAATATCATAAGGCAATCTGATTTTGTGCAAGAAAAATAATATTATAAAAGAGGCATCAGAAAGAGGAAGAAACAGCTTTTGGGGATCTCGTTTTAGATGAGCAAACACATTTTAGACCTAGTTTTTCTTTTCTTTGTAATTCTTTTATTTTGCTTCCAAGTGAAAAGTTAAACCTTTTTAGTTGATTCCTTTGTAATTTCCCATTGAGTTATGAGGTTTTGGTTAATAAAAGTTTCATTTTTTTAATTCTCTATAGCAGTTGTTTTAATATTTTAATCGATTTTTGTGAGAGGTTGTACTTAAACGCGGGATTGAGAGTCTTCCATATCTTAAACTTTGGCTTCTTAGTTAGTTTGCATTGTTCTAATTAATTTCTTGAGCGCATAATTTAAGAGATATGAGATAAGCATTTTGATGGAGTATATGCAAGGAACAAAGTGGGCACTAGTTGTAGATGCATCTTTTATTATTATTGTTAATCCTCATTACTTGCATATAAGTTTTGAATTTTGTTGGGAGATGACTTGGGGTCATTTGGCCACTTATATATTATCATCTATTTAGTGTTAGACAGTTATCAAAAGTCTAGAGTCGTCACATTTTTTACTCATCTTTACATAACAAGTAATTGAGTTAATTATATTAATCATGCTCATAAATTAAAAAAATTGAGTAGTATAAATATTGATTGAGATTACCTATACATGCTAATCTTAAACTATCGAGTAATATTTCTTCTTTAGTGACATAGAATATGAAACTAATTAATCAATACTTTATTTTAAATTAATTTTTGTTTAAAGGAATGTATAAAGAAATTATTAATAACACCAAATCCTGTTGTAAAACAATCCTCTTTAACTAGATTGATGTCATTAAGAGAGTTAAAGTGTGGTCATGATGATTTTTTAAAGTGACAAAAACTGAAGTAAAGGTGACTGATAATTTGAAATGGTGGGAAAAATGCAACATGAACTTGCATAGATCTCTAACATGATTAGTATTTCGTCATCCCCTCGTGGGAAATAATCACCCTAAGCTATCATGCCAGTGATTGTGAGCCCAAAAGCCTTGGTCAAGACAATTATGCACAACAGTTATTGTCTATTCTCATCTCAGCACTATATTCTGCATACGTATCCACGCCTTCAATATACCATAACACAACGTTTATTCTGAAAAGCTTGTATAATGTGTATAGTTACTGAAAAATTACTAATGGTGCGACAAGGAAATAGAAAGTATCCAATTGTTCACGCGTATTAATATACTGTGTGAATATTTAATGTGAAGACTACACCACCACCACCAACTTCTTGGTGAAAAAATAGTATATCCACTGTTATTGAAGGACCCTTTTGTTTTTTCCTTTTGCCTTTAATTAAGTGGGCGTGGCCTCCCAAATTTGAAAAGATAAAGTTAGCATATGGTATCCCAATTCCCTTACTAGGAAAAAAGCAGAGGAAACAAACATGTAAAAGAGAAGCATGCCGACGGCAAAATCAACGTGGACAGAATCAAGAGAGTGACCATTATGAAGTCAATAAAGATGAACCATGCAGAAGAATATGGAGGCATTACCAAAGTGTACGGCTTCGTGGTGAAGACAGAGTTTGGAAAAGTTCAATATGTCATGTCCAAGATAATCAATTCCAGTAGTTTAATTCAACTTTCACCTCTACCGTGCTTCATGGATCCTGCATTTTAGTGCTGATAATTAAATCACCAGATTTGATATCATTGGAAATTAAAGAGACTTTTAACTTTTATGCTTGTTGTGGATAGCTGTAATGTCAGCAATTTTAATTAGTCATCGATTTGTTTGTTCCCTTTGCCTTAAGCCTGGCATTATAGGGAAAAGGTTAACATTATAGTCAACACACGTCCTAAGCAATAATAATATCAGCAAGTCAAAATTAAGAGATATGGAAATATACAAGTTTGTGGTTATTTCAAGCCAAAATATTATCATGAATAAATGCAATGAAGCAGACCTTATCAGGACGTTTAAATTGCAACACATAATTTCTGGCATAAAGAAGCGACAAAAGGAGTACCTACAAATGCATATATTGCTCTTATCATTTCAAAATTTTGTCCATACATCACTTCAGTTCATGTAAATGGATTGAAATTTCCTGTCTATTTTCTTGATCCTCCAACAAAAGATAAAGTATCAAAAATCTAAAAATGTAGAAAGCTCAGCTAAAACAATGACTTGTTTCCTCTTCGTTGTTGTTGGTATGCATATGTCCTCATTTATCAGTAGATGCATGGTAGTTGCTTCAAATTGCAGATCTGAAGTGAAAATCATGACTGAATCGGGAATAACGGTGGAAATTAATTAACATTTACAATAAAAATATAGGGTCTTGTTGAAAAGAGAGTTTTTTTATTGAAAACTATGTAAGAGTACATTAAAAAATTATAAATTAATTATCCGCCAAAGGGCACTAATCAGTATTTTTCTAAAACTATATACTTTTTGACTTTCATGACAAGTGTCATTTTAAGTTTTTTATGCGTACCAAAGAAGTAATGATGAATATAGAACAAAGTAACAATT
>Ga0123341_1003873_pt1 | contig 12986 bp, 7 predicted proteins | sample Turbeapinknodule_FD_89959 | JGI IMG/M metagenome (GOLD analysis project Ga0123341, IMG submission 89959) | Root nodule microbial communities of legume samples collected from Mexico - Turtle bean Mexico pink nodule | ecosystem: Host-associated > Plants > Roots > Nodule | place: Mexico: Nepantla... | reverse complement strand
GTATAATCTAGTCTAAAAATATATTATTTCCAAGAAAATCAATCATTTTGTCGTTTTTTTAGTTAAATTTCCATGAAATTAATCCGATGAGAGTATAACTTTCCCAAATTGATCTGTTCACTAAAATAAATCATGTTACCTTTTATTAAATAAGACAAATGCATTTATGGTAAAAATATCATGTTACTCTTTAACTTCCAAGAAAATTTATGTAAATATCACCTGAGTGAGCCTTGGAAGAAGTGTCAGTTAGTTATATTGGTAGAAAATAATAACTGGATTCTTAATATAATATAATATTTTATTTTTAAAAATAGTAACAAATAGTTGTTTTTTAGATTTAGGTTATTAGAGTCTGAAACAAACTTTATCCTAAGTTAAAATCTTTATGAAAGCCTATTGGAGGATTTGAGTAAAATAAATATTTAGTTATAAGCTTTCATCAAGATGATAATAAAATGAGAACAAAAATATAGGAACAAAATCTAAGACTAAACAATTTTTCTTTAATAACAAAAATAACTATATAAAGATTAAAATATTACAAGAGATTTTAAAATTTAAATTTATCAGCATCTGTAGAATACAACCAATTAATAAAACTAATATATTCACTTTTGTAACTACTTTTTTTACACATTTTCTTGTTTTTTTTCTTATATAATCTAAGTGTTTTTTTTATTATGGTAACTATTATAATTTATAATTACTTTTTAAATTTTGTTAACTATTTTTTTATTATCCTAGACACAAAAGTACGATAACACGCATTTTTACTAGTATTGAATAATTGGAGCTAAATTTATATATGTATATCAAGAATAGGGTAGATACAAAATGACAATTAATTAAGTGTAAAATTATGGTATGTACAAAATTAACATGGAATATAATGGTATATAGATGTCACTTTCAACACTACATTTCTTAATATAAGACAGTATAAAATCGACTTGCTGACTATATATTTAAGTTTTCAAAAATATTAATAATATTATATCTAATAACAACCAAGAAATTTTGTTTTTCTTAAAGAATATACTGATTTTAAAAACAGAAACTAAATAACTACATTTGTAAAGAAAAGATAAAGATATATATTTGGATATCTTTTTAACCACAAATAATTCAAAAGATATCGTTAAAAAATAACAAGAGAAATTATATACTAAGATACTCTACCAGAGTATACTCTTATAAATATACATACACACACATGTGTGACGAACCTTGTTTTGAATTTACTTTGGATGAGAATGGCGCAGATGAACGATGATGATCATCCTTTTCCCTTCATGCAAGAAGGTGGTGGAACGCAGAGAACAGAAAATTCAGTTCCTTCATCTTCAAGAAACCCTCCATTGTTCATGGAAGAGCTTCCATTAATGCCTTATGGTTTCCAACATTCTTATCAGATCAACCCAACGCATCAAGTTTCGTTTGCTCAGGTATCACCGCAGCATTATTCATAGTCTTATTTCAACATTTTTATTATTATTATTTTATTTAGTTTTATGATCATTTGAAATTGAAAAAAAAAACACAATTTAATTAAGATGGTTTTGATGTTCTTCTTGGATCCTAGACACTGTTGTTGGTGTTAAGTTTATTTGAGTGTGTCCTTGTTCTTTGGTGATGTTTCTAGTCATACGTAGATTGTTTTTTTAATTTTAGGCTTTTTCTTCTTATCTTAAAACAAGAGTCAAAACAATCTAAATCTTTATGTTTGTTGTTTTGTAAGCTTTCTTTGTATATGTGTTGAGATACCCTAAAGTGTTCTCTTTAATTCATTTGTCTATTGCTCATAAAAAAGAGAGTTACTATATAATAATCATAATAAATTGACTAATTTAGGATTTATTCATAGAGAATTCTTTCATTGGTATAATAGACTTCTATCTAGTCTCTTCTTAGAATTCTTTATTAATAGATATAGTCTACCTATGTATCGTTTTTGTTAACATATGAGTTTTGGTTTAATCTTCCATATTTTTGTATTTTTTTTAATAATATTTTTTTCATGTAATTGCAAATGACTGTGGTTACTTGAGGTCTCAGTTTACTTGAGATATTAAGTAACATCTTAAAAGTTTTTTTTTATATATAATAATCATAACAAATTATATATAATAATCATAACAAATTTCAGAGAATTATTTCAGTTTATAAATGAAATTTAAAGGTATTTTATCCATTTGTGACCAATTTGTCTTAGTTTTTAAAAATAAATTAATGTAAAATATTTAAAAATATAGAAAATCTCAATTTATTTAAAAATAAAAACAGAAATTATAAATGCTAATAATCGATTCCCTTTTTTTTCTACTTTCTTAGATACTGTGTTAGTTGTGAGAATATTAATTCTGTTAATTTCAATAATATTCTCGGCAAGAGTCAAGGAGAGTAATAATTTGCTATGAAAAGAGACAAATTAACAGTACAAACTTGTTGTTTCAAATTTTATAACTTCAATTCATACCTTTTCAATATTATCTCTTATTCAAAAAATTAATGTTAATTTTTCATTTTGTTTACTGATATTAATATTCTACTCTAGTATCATGTTCAGTATTTAAGAGAGAGGAAAGTTAAATATAAAGTAGATATCAAGAGAAAATAAATTAAAGCTTTATATATATTCATATCCTATTCAATTGGGTATTATATACAGAAATTCCTTTGTTGATAAAAAAATTAAATTAATTAATTACGAATTGGATTGATTAGCAATAACTCTAATTTACCTAAAATATATAATATGCTCTTTATTTTAACAAAATTATTATAATGATTAGCTATATAAAGTATATATTTATTTATCATGTATATTTCTAGGAATGTCACTTATTTAAAAAAAATATACAGATTTAACAATAAACCAGACAAATTCATTTGAAAAACAGAAAATATTTTGAATAATTATATTTGATATGATCCAAACTGAAAAATCTATATATAACAATGAGGTTCAATTTGTTTTCATAATCTCTCAGTGGTTTTATTTGGCAATGGCACAAAACGTAGAAGATCATCCCTTTCTCTTCATGCAGGTGGTTCAAAGCCCCACTAATGAGGAGGTTGGAATCTTTTCTTCTCCAAGAAATCTGCATTCTGAAGAGCAAAGTCTTGCGTCTCAAATGGAAGCACTGAACTTGTCGAATCTTAATGGTTTCCATGATTCTGAGACCAGCCAATACCATGAAGATTGGTTTCAGTCCATGAGGAATACTGAGTATGCCAATGCTAGGGTTTCCATGCACCAAAGCCATCTTCTTCATCCTGTTGAAGGTGTTTTAGGCCCAGGAAACCGTGAAACAATGGTTTGGCCACGCACACATCATAATCAAGAACAGCTTCAGTGGGTTTCAATGGCGAAAGATCCACGTGGATCTCGTTTACTTCAGCAGAAGATCGATCAGGCCACGCCCCAAGAAAACTTCCAGATAGTGAAAGAACTGAAGTATCATTTGCACGAGTTAATGAAACACCCTTATGGAAATTTCGTCATTCTCAAGCTTTTTCAATCAAGAAATATCAGCTATGCCCAAAAGGATAGATGCATCTTCTTGCTTACTGTTGACCAGTCAAAGCTGAAAGATTTGTGCATTCATGATCAAGGGTAAGGAACAAATAATACCCTTTTTTTTTCTCTTAAAATTTCTGTGCTTGAATTTGATGTAACGTTTACTAATTAAACTAAAGTTCATTCTTGCTACAGAAGTCGTGTTATCCAGCAGATTCTTGAGAATGAACAACTTCGAGTCTGCATAAATCAAATTGCATATGCTATGAGGTGTATCACTGTTGCACTTATGATAAATTTTAATGGTGGTTATGTTATTCAACAGTGCCTGAAGCTTTTCCCACCGGAGCAGAAAAATGTAATCCACAATCTTAGTTTTTTACTGATCCATTATATAACGAATTGCTTGATCTTAATTGGAAAACTTTCTTTCAGACTATTTTGGAAGTTGTAGCCCAGAATTGTTATGATATTGCAGTAAATAGATGTGGATGTTGCAATATTCAAAAATGCATCCAGCATGATGATGTTCCAGCTTTCTATGATTTGGTAGACAATCTAATCTCAAATGCTGAGGGCTTGGCAAAAGATCAATATGGGTATGACCAGAATTTCTTCATAAACATTTTTTTTTGCATTTAATTTTGTTCCCTTTTGATAAATTCTTAACCTTTATTTCATTTTATTATTCACAGGAATTATGTGATGCAGTATTTGGTTAAAAGAAAGATATTGGAAGTAAATGCAATGCTGGTATCACAACTTCGCTATAAATATGTTGGATTATCTACTAACAAGTATGCCAGCAATGTAGTGGAAGATCTTTTACACTATTCCGGAACTGAGAATACTGCTATTATTGTGGAGGAGATAATGAAGAGCCCTAACTTTCTGCAACTTGTTCAGCATCAATATGGGAATTACGTTGTTCAGAGAGCTTTGCAATTCACTGAGGTTTGACATGGTTCCACAAAATCTTTTTTTTTCCTAGCAAAACATTTTGAATCTATGTTAAGTAAAGAAAGCCTTTTTTTTTATACAAAATAACATATAGTACTCCAAACTGTTATGATTTTTGTAGAATTGGGTGCATACATGCTCAACCTTTTGTTTTCCATTGCAGGGCTCTTTGCATGAAAGTCTCTGTGACATCATTTTATCCAATCATAGCAGACTGAATAGCTGTCTGCATGGAAAAAAGGTTCTGAATGCTGCTGTGAGAGGCAGAAGGAGGAGGGATTAGAAAATGATGTGACTGAGTTTTAGTTACTTAGGGTTGTTATATATATATATATATATATTAGTTGTTGTTGTTTTAGAACGGATGATGTGAAAAAAATATGTATTTGTTGGCCTCGTTTTCAATTACTATCAGTGTCTGTATTTGGGTCTTGCAGAAACACTGAGTCTGAGGTGGTTTTTAGTGTGTGTCTGTGTACACAAGTGTTATTCATAAGTGTATGTGTCTGTGTGCACAAGTGTTATTCATAGAACAATTATTTTTCCTTTCTGAATACTCTTTTGATTTGTGATTTTATTTCTCTCAATGTTATGTTCACTCTATCATATTCAAATCTTGAATTACTTAATTAAAAAACATAAATTACTAAGTGTTTTTATTGTTATATTCTACATTTAGAAGATCATTAACAAACAATTAAATACAAATATTTATAGTTACTTATAAATTATAACTATCAGCAAATTTAAATAATAATATCTATAATGATATATACAATTCTTTTTTTTTTCTCAAATATCTATTTTTTTTTCAATTCAATTTTGATTGGGTTATTCTCGTGGACTTGATTAAGTTGTGAGAATGATTATTGTTAAGTTAATATGACTAAATTAAAAACTATTTTAGAGTTTAAAAAAAATTGGTTTTTAAATTAGTTTCTATTATTATTAAATGGTTTTTAATTTAGTCACATATTAACAAGTATGAGATTGTTTGTTTAATATAAAAATAATATTACGATTAACGTAAAATAGTAAATGACTTTTATTAATCTCATTGAAAACATGTTAGATAACGAGACTCTCATGCTTCTCGATAGCTTGCATGTCATTCCCTATAACTAAAGGATTGTCCCGATCACTACTATTGTGGAATCGTTCTTATTAACTAACATGTTCTTCAATTAAAATGATAAAAGTTATTATTAATCATTTTATATTAATTGTGACATTATTTTATATTAATTACAAAATCTCACATTTATTAATTTATTAACACATAGAAACAAGTAATTCAGATGATGGAATGAGAAGAACACGCCATCTAGTTAATACAATAATTTAACAATAAAGACTTTATTAGAAAATATAAAATTTTAAGTAGTCAATAGAAAAAAAATAAAACTCAATTAAAAATACTAAAAATTTATGATACTTAAAACTTAATTAATCCATAATTTGATGTAAATATTAGGTATGTCCCATTACGAAAATACAAGTTTTGTAGTCTAACCATCCTATTTGTGTATACATTAAGTGTATTTTGATGATTTTAACCCATTTGATGACTTTAATGATGAAAATCCGAAGTCAAGAATGATTGAAGTTTGCATTGGATAATAGTTTTGAACTTTAAATTTCATGTAAGTTCTTTTTATCTTGATTTGGTTGACTTTCGAAGTGGTATGGAGGCACATCAGGTTTGTAGTTGTGTTTTAATTTATTAGAAAATGTTTTAATGTCTTAAAATGTTATTAGCTTTGATGGAAAAGTATTAAAGAAATTTTAATCAATTAAAATAACAAATTAATGGATTAAATTTACCCAAAATTTAGAGCTGCTACTTTTTTTATCTGTTATAATCAATTAAAATCACTTAAGTTTCAAATCATTTAAAGTCATTCTGTTTTCATTAATTAAAACGATAAATTAATCAATTAATATAAAAAGTGATTTTACCATAAGCTTTGTTTTAATCGATTAAAATAAAAAAAAGCTTTAAAATCTTTATATCTCCATTGTTTCAAAACCAAATTACACGTAAATCAATTATATTATCTATGAAAACACCTTGCCAGCTGAAAGGGACTAATACTTGAGTAATACAATACTTTTTAGAGTCATCTTACTTCAATCTTGTAATCAATACCTTCACACAAGAATATTCTTGTGATCACCTGTCTTTGTGGCGGTTTTGTTGTGCATGTCCTTTCTCAAATGATATTGTTCTTGATTGAATTCTTTTTCTTGCAAGGTTATAAACTTGGATAGATTTTCTAAGTATATCTTGATGTGATAAAAAGTCACAAAAGACTGAACCAAGATATTATAGAATTCAATACCCTAGAAGAACTTAGATATAGCAGTAATTAAAGTGAACAATGTAAACCTTGGAGGATCTTTTTTTCTCTATAATGGTAGTTCTAAAAGATATTACTGGCAGCATAGAGTGCTACAGGTTCTCCAATCATAAAGTGTCTACTTCAAGAATTCCCACAAAATAGATACTTCGAAATTTAGATTAATCTCCCATCTTAATGCTTCTACTAAAAGAATTCCCAGTTTGCTTTATAGGTAGACACTACACCAAGCATGTATCGTGTATAATACATTAGCACATTAGCAAAACACAACAATAAAGCACTGTATATATATCAAAACTAATAAAATAAAATTATTAACAAAGATGAATGAAGTTAGCATAATCAGGTGACTTATCTCAAAAACATTATACTATAAAAAGGGGTGATCTCAAGGAACATATGTGCTAACTAGAATCATGATGAATTCTTACAGACAGAAGACACACACACAAGGCACGAAGACTGAATTTAGAGTGTAAATCCCAGTGCAAGAGAGAGCATGGCAAATAAAAGTCATCGGGAAATGCTTGTTACTCAGAATCTGAGGAGTCTGCTCTTGAACTCTGCCGAACAGTTCTTGTGGTTTTGGCACTGGACCTTGCCTGATTGAATGATGATTCACCCTCATAAGAGATTACTTGAGCTTTAGCCAATCTTTCTTCTAGCTCCTCTGTCTTAAAGTCATCAGTCCCACCAAGTTCATCAAACCCAACCTAATAAATACAATTCAAAGTTCAACTTTTGTCCAGTATCATTGTAAAACCTTTTAAAACCAACAATTCACAATTCATGGTGAGAGTACACTTTTCAAGAGAGTCAGAACAAATTGAACAAACTTGTCGTGATAACAGAAAATGTCTTCACACTGCTAATCACTGACTATATACTGAGATAAGTAAATAGACCATTTAACAAAATCCCACTTACCAAACCTTGTTGAACAGGAACCCTACTCTAACAATTGATTCCCATTCAGGGTGCTCTAACTTAGAAACAAACACAACTTAAATATTTTAACCTTTATACAATGTTATTATAGGACTACTTTAAGTGTCAAACAATCCAAATTCATGATAGATATGATTTTTAAAACAATCAGGGTAATACTCAATTAACTAATACATGACAATTTAGATTAGAAGACATCAACATATGGACTAATTACTGATGAATAAACAGATAGCAAAAACCCTATCCAAAACAAAATTCCTGGCAAACACATATCACAGCCCTCGTATACACACATACCACATAATCATCGACTTTGGCATTCTTTATGAGGGCAAGAGTTGGAAGAACAATGATCTTGAGCTTCTCAGCCAGAAACGGACTTTTCTCAGCGTTGATTTTCACAAACCGAGTCTCGATATGCTGCTGCGCTAACAAATTTAAATGTTTGTCCATAACCTGCAAGCGAATCGCGAACAATACCATGAATGTTCCTTTTCAACTACGTAATAGGCAATTCAAATTCCGATGAAAAGGTGAGTGAGGATGTATGTATGTATGTACGAACCTTACAGGGCCAGTTTTCGCGGTAGAAGTGGCAGACGACGCGTTCGCTGGCCTTGACGACGGAGAAGAAGTCTTTCTCGGAGGGAATCTCGGAATATTCGGAGTGGCCGAGGGAGATCCAACGGGAGCGGTTCTCCGCCATCTTCTTCATCTGCTGAAGGCGGCGCTCACGGATAGCTTCGATGTCGTCGGGGTCGAGGCGATCAAGGGCGGCGATCTCATCGTCGATCTTGTCCTCGAAGGCGCGCGCCACCGTGAGGACTTGCTGTTCGATGACCTCTTGAATCTTACCCTTCTCCATCTTCACTACCAGTCCCACACCAGATCTCTCTCCAACCGATACGACGCCGTCTGAGTTCGTCGCTACTTTCTTCTCTAATCGTTTGAATCGATTCAGGATCTAAGCTTTGCCGCACATTTCACTTAAAAACAACAACCCAAATATTGACGGTGTAGGTTACTGCAACATCTAATAACATTAACACTGCCTCTTAGGATTTCAAAACTATAACTATTATTCATTTTTGGAGAAAACAAACTTTTTAATTAAATTAATTCATATTTCTAAAATTAGTTTTCTTTTATTTCATCATTATTTAAATAAAAAATGCAATATTATTTATATTTTCTCTGTTTCTTCCCTCGAGAAGTTAAATAATTGTTTTGAAGAAATGGATAACACTCTTTGAATCATCATCCCTAACTTCTACAAATTATCCAAAGCTGTGTGAAAAAAAAGAAGATTATAATTAAAAAAAAAGCTCTTTTGTTCAACATTTAGCGTAATTGTGACTTGAAAATTATATAATTAAATTATTATGAAAAAAAGTTAAACCTTGAGTTGAATTATTTTTTTATCTAAGGTGACGGGCTTTTCTTGGGCCTTCAGCTTGTGATTTCTACCAATTTCTTCTTCCACCCCTATATTTTCCTCTAGCGCGATTTTTTTAAAATGCTGATTTTGTCCTTTGTGTTTTATTATTTATTAAACGTCTATTGACTAATGAAATTTTAACTTTCAAATAGTAAAATCCATGAGTTATTTCCATAACACTCAATCTGAAAATATAATTATGAAATCCAAATTATATTATGAATTGCATAATTTAAAAATATAACTATATAAATTTGAATTATGCAATTTGTAATACATTTTACAATTGTGCAATATGAAAATACATTACATCAATCATTTGAACTTTTCTTACACTTCATGAAGGTGGTGCAGAAAGAAATCACGAGAGTACAGGAGGAAATACCTATATTTTAAAGGAGTTTCATTTAGTACGTTTCCTTCTTTGTTTGCTTTCATTTTTATTTTTATTTTAAATATTATTTCTGAAATGTGAAAAAAAAATCATAATGTATACAAAATTACAACTGAAAAATTGATTTTATAATGTATAAAAATAATTACATGTACTGGTAAGGACCGAACAACCAATGTCATGTCTCGATTCCATTCCATCACTGGGTCGACTGACCTAAGGTTCACGTCATTGTGTCGACTGGCAACATAAGTCTAACCACATTCAAGCAAAGTCAACGAAGTTAATCCATGATTAGAAGTTAGGTAATGCGACCTTGATCACGATCCAATTTCCTAATTGATAAGTGTCTAATTTCCGTAATATTTCATATTAAACTATAGACACTTATGAGGATTTATTGCTAATTTACATATAAAATAATCTCTAATTTATGAATTTATACCTTTTTACATTTTTTATGATCTTTATTTGAATAAGAGCATTTTATTCTCAAATTTGGTGTTAATTGCATATTTCTAGGGAGGATTGAAGAAGATTTGGAGCAAAGGAGAATAATTTGAGCTAAAAAAAAGATAGAAGGTCCCAGAATGGAAAAAGATGCAAAGAAAGATCATAGAGTGAATTGTAACCAATTGGGACAATGGAAGGTGTTAGAAGTATGCGTAGCTAATTCTATCCTTTGGGATTGCGAGTAATATGCTCAAACTTTTACGTATTGATTAATTAATTATTGGTATTGTTGTTTTACTTTTAACTTTCCGTGACAAATTGAGAATATTAAATCTGACCGAGAGGTATTTTTAGGGTTTGGACCTAAACATCAATACTTAGCATTAGCATATTTGAGTGTTAGGGATACACTTGAAATGTTAATTGTCATTAACGTCTGAGTGTGTGATTTTAAGTTGTTTTTATAAATATGCGAGGGATCGATATTTAGGAAACATTCTTAAGGATTTTATATGCGAGAGATCGATATAAATAAATTTTCTACGGGCATCAATTTCAATCAAAGAACTCAATATTAACATGTTAATCAAAATACATGAGAGAGTGGGAGAGATGAAACCTAATCCCTAATTTTTCAATTGAAGCAACTAATTCTTTGTTTGTTTTCTTATTGATCAGTGCCAACACAATTAATTCAAAATTCTTTTAATTGTTCTGTTTTTATATTTAGCGATTATTGTACTCGATAATGCACTGTTCCTTGTGGGATCCATATCCGTCCTTAGGGACAATTATTACTTCTGACTATAAATAGCACAAATTCCAAGAATAAGGTACATCATTATCTAGTACTCTAACAACCGAGTGTCGAACCTCTTTATTGACTTGAACGTCGGAGTGCATTCCGTAAGTACACCATTCAATAATCACTAGAAAACCGAGAACAAAGGTTAAGAAAGGAGTTGAAAAACAATACAAGCGACAATGGAAGAATAAAAACTTTACATTACATGTAAAACATATCAATAGTATAAAATTTGGCTTGTATGATATTTGAGAATAGTAGGTGTCCCCTAACCAAACTTTGAAGAGTTTGAATCTTGACATCAAGTATGAAATCAACATATACGTCATTGCAATCTCCACTGATGCAACACTCACATGATCCCACCAAAACACAAACCAATAGCCCAACATCTGAAAAGAATACAAACTTGTGTTGTGTACTTTAGAAATTATTGAGGTATAGTGTTCTCTGTTTATTGGTCATGGTGACACGTTTCCACCCATACTAGACCTTCATTAATATCTCATTAGGCACACCTAGATCCCTTGTAAGAGGATTTTTCAGAGTTAACTGAAAAATAAAAATATCATAAATTGTCGATGTTAAACTCGTTTTAGTATCTGAGAGAGAAAGGGGGAAAAAAGGACATTGTAGTAAGATGGGAAGCTTGTTTGGGTTGTTTTTACTATAATATTACAGACATGTCACATGCGTGCAAGTGCGCAGTGACATCACCACGGTGCTTTAAATTTTGAACTTCCATCTAGGAATCACATGCGAGAATCCCAGGTATTAAGAAAATGTTTCTTTCATAGTTCTATACATGCATCATCAGTTATTATATAATAAGAAAAAACAAAACACTTCACTTTCTTAACATGAAATTTAAATCTCCATCAAGCACATAGATTAATGGTTATAAAATTTTAACTAATAGTTTAAACACATAATCAAATGCAAATTGTTCATCTGGCATGATTGTGAGGTTCAAGAGTCCCAAATGAGAAGAACAGGTTTCTGCAGAATGTGTAATTTATTCGGATTCAGATCTAACATCCAACATACATTGGAAAATTAAAGTTTAGATAAGAACAAGAATCCAACACATGCTTAGGAATAGCTGACACATATAACACGTAACATTAACCCTTAACACCAAAAGTTAAACCTGCTTCTAAAACATGACCTAACAACTAAGATAGACACACTCTGAGTTGAAGGAATCAAGGGCATTTGGGCTTGCCCTTCTTGTTGAGCTTGTCCCTGTAGCAAGGGCACTCGTGCTTGTTCCCATAGGTTCCAGAAGGAACACATTTGCACTCTGCACAGCATATTCCACAGTACTTCAGACACCTATCCTTAACCCCTGCTGCAGAGCACCTGTCCGAACACTTGCTGCTGCAATAAGCTACCATCAACACACAAAACACACATCATACCAAGTTTGAAAATATATATTTACTCAAACACCATAGTTCTTATTTTATGAAGCAGTAACTGAAAATCTTACATGATTCTTCATAGGCCATGGCTGACTCCAAGAAAGAAGAACTCAGAAGAAGAGAACAAAGTAGTAGAGTAGCAAAGAGAAGCTTCATTTTGCTTTTCTTCTATTGTAGCTGTGTCTCAATTATTCTTAAGAGGCTTCTGAAGAAGGTGAGTACTTATAGTGATGAAGCATGAAAATGGAAGCTACTAGACAATAACTTCTTTACAAAAGTTGGTAGCAATAAAATAATATGAAAATGGGAAATACTAGTTGGTAGTTTTTTACAAGTTAGGTGAGTTCTATTCTATAAATAATTTAAAAGAGTAATTATGATTTTTTTTTCTGAAACTCAAAATGAAGTTTACTTTTATTCTTTAAATTTATTTTTTTAGTTGCTTAAGTTTAAAAATAAGTTTTTTATTTTTAATTTAATGTTGGAAACAGACAACAATTTAAAAGAAATATTTTAATTCTTTAAATGTAGTATTTAAAAAATTAATGGTATGTTTTGAAACTCGAGAAAAGAGAACAGAGAGTACAGAGAAAACAAATTAAATGAAAATATTCATCTTTTAGATGATGAAAATGTAAGATTAAAGAAATAGGTTATTAATATAAAAATGTATAT
>Ga0123341_1003872_pt1 | contig 12989 bp, 10 predicted proteins | sample Turbeapinknodule_FD_89959 | JGI IMG/M metagenome (GOLD analysis project Ga0123341, IMG submission 89959) | Root nodule microbial communities of legume samples collected from Mexico - Turtle bean Mexico pink nodule | ecosystem: Host-associated > Plants > Roots > Nodule | place: Mexico: Nepantla... | reverse complement strand
TATTTAAATTCAATATTTATAAACTAATCGACATCTTTATATTATATAAACATATTTAAATGTAATTTGATATATAATGAAACCTTTATCCGTGTATAAACAAGATCTTTTGGAGTTCAAAACTAGACTGCAGCGTGTGATGCTGTTACTTGATTTGGATTTATTAAACTATTTTTATAAATTATTTTTATTATATATGAAACAATCTAATGAATAAGATCATATTATGTAGATCTTTTGAAAACTGTAAAGGATCTTAATCCATTACTTCCACACAGTGAATCAGTGTATCAATGCTCAGGTAAAAAACTGCAATTTCAGTGTAAGCAATGGCTCCGGCAACCATCTTAATATCGTTACCTTAACAACAATGATAAAACATTCATGACAAATACTAATGACCAAAACCATTGACAGAAAAATATCTATGCAATTAAAACAATGAACTAACTCTTTAATTAATCATAAAAGGAAAATGATTGGATAGAAGATATTTCATCAGTGTAAGCCAACCATAATTATTGCACAACAATGCAACCGGCCTCGGGAGTTCATGATTATCTTTCGTACTCCTCAATTTACGTCATTAAAATGAAGATATCCATATCCTCCATACAACCTCAAACAATGGAATGTAATGGAATTTTACATTACTTTTGCAATTCAAGCTACAAGATTTAACCGTAATCCGAACTTAACTAATGACTAACATAGAAACATAGATAAACCTAATTAAAACTAAAAAATTAGAGAAATTGGCAAAAATGGAGGACAGGTCATTTCCATTTCTCTTGTAGATCTTTCCTCTCGGATAATACCCAAGTGACAAATATTGCAGCTACAAGTGCAACAATTGTTAGAAGAAGTAGAGCATAGCTGAAATCTTCAGTTAATGAATCGTAAGTCCTAGAAGGAGCAATCTGAGTAAAAAATAGATCTACTCCGTAGGCAAATACGAGGGATGTAGACTCCAGCTTGGCAGGCACTGTTACGATACCTCGCAGACCTTCCACTTTAAGGGAATGTGTAATATAGGACTGCAGAAATTCAAGAAGAGAAAATAAGAAATGCATGTTTACAAGTACACAAAGCCCAAGTAGAAGCATGAGGTTGAAGTTGGTGATCAAGCATATGTATTTCCTTAAGCAGCCCTGCTAAGTAAGCTTTGTCCATTGAGGGGAAAAATATATAAATAGCAGTCGCAGCAAGTAAAAGCAGAGATAAAGTCATATTTTTCCTACCCAAATATAGTAGTGATTGATTACTAATACTACTGTTCCTTCAACCTTGAACTCAAGAACGAGTTACTTGTATACTGCAAACATTCTTTGTAAGCAGATATATATATATATATATATAAATAGGGGGAACTATACCAGAAATTGACTGCACATATATTATGCATGCATGGCTATATATATTAATGGGTTCATGTTATCTTCTTATCTTGAGGATAAACACTATATAGCCCTTTATTTTAGTCAACCAAAATAATTCCCCAACCTCTACCCTCTTTTTAACGTACTCTATCTACCTGAATAAAAGTAATTTAACATTTACAATGAAAAAGGAAAATGCATAAATCAAAACATATTAGAACAAGCTAACACCATACATTGAGAATCCACTAATGATAGCACCATTTGTTAACCTTTTTCTTTTTTTTCATGGATATAGAAAAAGAACAAGAGACAAAATAAACCTGAGAAACGATGGGCAATGAATCAGTCAGAGGAATAATCCCTTCCTCTTTCTCAGCTTGTGAGGGATTAAGTGTGCGCCGAGGATCCAAAAAGCGTTTATCAAGTGCCAAAACCTGGAAATAAAAATCCCAGTTGACAACCCAAAATTTAAGAGTTCATTGAAGAAATTAAATGATAAAAAAGATTGTTTCTTGATCTCAAGTTGAAAACTTGGTCGAGTAAATAATACCAACCTGGTCACCAATTGTTCCAATAAGAAGCTGCTTAGAAGTTATACCCTTGGACGTCAAAGTCACATCAATTGCTTTCACAGAATGGGTAAAAAAGTACGACTGTGATTTTGTTGTAACTTCTGGCCGATAATAAGAAGACATGGGTGATGTAAGATTATGCTTCCCAAGAACAAACTTCCAGATATCTTTGTTATCCTGTGAAAATCAAGGATATCACACCAGAATGAGAATAGATCAGTACCTCAAACATAAGAATGAACACAGACTAAAAGAGATAATAACATATACCAAAACAAGATAGTGAGGGGTCATTAAATGAAGATACACAAGTTAAGGACATACCGCTCGAGACTGATCATAAACCTCTATAACTGACATCTCATATCTGTGTGCTCTGAGATTAAAATAGTGATAGACAACCCAGTTTTCACTAAATACCTATACAAGCAATATTCACGTAAGATATTAAAAAAAAATAGTTTTACACCTTTTAAATAAGTGTAGTTCAAAAACTTACTGCACGAACAGGACCCTGGCAACCATGATGTGTCATTCTATGCAATATGCGACCAGTCACGGTATCAATGATATAGATGACTAACCATGCCTCCTCTGGGGTGGCTGTTCCAATTTCCCCCATGGCTTTAGGTGCTGCATTTGCGACAAAAAGTATATTGTTCGATACATACTTATACATGACATCATAGTCAGTCATAACTTTTGCTTGAGTATGAACAACCTACATGGAAAAAGGGGAATAACAACTTTAGGAAGAAGCAATGATTAAAACTCAACGGAAAATAGGTCAACATAAAACATGAACATGAGAGAAACCCTTAATTGTCATATTATTTGTTTGTGATCATTTCTACATACTTGGATTAGTATAGATACAACTAATATGACTTTAGGAATATACAAGGCATATGATTAAAAGAGTCTTACTAGATTTGGACAAGAATGACAAACATCACTCTACATGATTATTAGTAGATCAAAAATTCATTTGCAAAATCCCTCCAAATTGAGACTCACTCATTAATGCTATTGATTAGTAATAAAACTCACCATAAGGTAAAGCAACCTTTAAACTCGTACTTACTTGAAAAAGAAAAGGAGTATTTTAAATAATGACATAGGACATTTATATTTCTTGAAAATGTGAAAAGGTTAATACAGACAAAGTACAATATAACAGAATCAATTTTATTTTATAAAAGAAATGTTCTTTTAACAAATAAAAACGTAATGCCAAAGGTGCCCTACCTCCTTCGATTTTCTGGTTACCGTTGCAATAATCTTTTCTGATTCAGATGGGAATACAATAGACCATAAATCCCGGAAATCAAAGCAGTATTCATCCACTATTTTGTGAATGCAATTACTCTTCAAGGCATGACCTCTGACAACACCATTATCAGCCTCCACTGAGTACCAGTACACATTTGAAAATTCATGTTGCAAAATGTCAATAGCTTCAGGAGTTCTTGGGTATAGGTATGCATGTTGGTCTATGTCTATAATTAGATGCAGACGCTGTTCAGTTGAATCAGTATAAGGCAGAGGAATAACTTGAGCAATGGTATGGGCAAGTCTCAAAGAATTGAGTTCCTTCCCAGTGTATGCATCAATAAAAGAAAGAACGGCCGGTGCAGCCAAACCTGGTCCACATCGCCCAACTACAAGGATAGATGGATTCTCATCCAAGGCATGATGATGTGGAACCTGCCACTGATAAATGTTAAGCCCAACGGGATGTTCACACACTTCTGTTTTACGTAGTGTATGAAGTAGAATAGACCAAACTATACGTCCATCTCCAGTGTGCAAAGCAAAAACCTTTCTAGCCCTTGTAAGTACTATAAGCAACTTACGAAAACCATTATGATCACGAGTCATTTTGCTTTTCTCAGAACTCCTTAACCTCAGTGCTTGAATTGCTACTACATCCTCAGGGCTTGCAATCATTAAAGTTCCTTTGAGCTTCAGCACATGTCCCTTTCAATAATAAATCAAAACATAAAAAACTACCATTAAAAAAATAGTTAATGATATCCAGATAAAAACATCAATCTATAATAAATGGATACAAAATAGATAAAACTATCAGGAAAGTTGCACATGTCAGCATTATGTTGACTTTTCCCTCTCCAAATGGTATTTTGGTTACCCCTGTGAATGATGGTCATTTTTTAATTGATGAGTTGGGGGCTTTTTCTAATAAAAAAATATAAAAATAGTACATACAGAATTAGTGACCAGTTCACACTGGTATAAGTTCAAGTCAATTACATCATTCAATAATTTTTTATTGGATAAATCTAAATCAAAACTTGCTATTGGATTGAAAGTTTTAATCATATAGATCATATCAAAAAATCCTAAAATAATCCAAAATCATATAATACCTCATTTATATATGTCAAGGTGTTGCCATTGCTTATATTCTTGCTGTTGCTTAACTTTTATATGTTTTGACACAAAACAGTAATATACAATTATCTTTCAATGTTGGATCAGTTAAATGATGTTAGAGTGCTAAGTCTTACACCAGTGTAAACCAGTGTGTGTGTGTGTCCTGATTAAAAAGATCAAAGGCATACCTTAAGCCATTCAAAGAGGTTCTGTTCAACTTTTGCCACTGATACACCTTCCTTTTCCACAGGTAGTTCAGACGTTGTGACATCTACAACTGATGCAAGGCCATCCTCTCTACTCCAGACAATTTCTCCTTGTTGTACTAATAAGAGCGAATGATCTTCCATTACCATCAATGCTCTAAAACCATAAGATCTATCTGTCCTCACATAATTGTTTATAAAAATCTTTTCAATGTTCCCTCTTTGATGGTCTATTATTATACTTTCCTTGAGTAACTCACCATTCCGATCATTAATATCTTTTACAAAGAGGCGAATATTACTGCCTTCATGTTGAATAAATGCAAAAGCATGTTGACCCTCTGAAATTGACAGAGCATCACTAACAGCTGCTGCATTATTAATTTTGTCCACCAGCACCAAGTCGTCTTCATTTGTCACTTTAACTGTAAGAAGATGGGAATCAATACGCAATGCAAACAACTCAGGAAGCCTTGATGGCAATATTACTGCCTGTCCAGATGAATCCTTGATGAGGTCTGAAATGGGCTTTTGTTTGTAACTAATCTCTCCATTCTTGATGTTTATGGTCAATATCTTAGACCTCATCTTATCCAATACCACAAATTTATCACCTGAGACTGATAATAATTCCCCAAAAGTATCACAGGGAAGTATTGTATGATCATTCTTGAGCAATTCTCCAGTATCAGCATTCAATCCATACACATAGAACTTTGAAGAGCCAACAAAACCAGCTACATAGATCTTGTCAGTAGACTGAATAATACGGCTAACCTCAATGCTGCAAATACGATGAAGATAACAATGTTAACGGCAAGTCAAACTTTAAAAAAAACATCTTGCTCAGTAAACTCTGAGTCTGTCATACCTTTCACCCGCGAAATCTTTCCTCCAGAGAACTTCACCATCTATGCCAGAAACAGCATAGAGACAGCCTTTACCAAAAACAAGGATCAAATCATCCTTGTCAGCTTTCAGGTTTTTCTGCAAATAAAATAAAAAAAAAAAACAGAACTTAATTCCATGCGTAAGAAAATCACTCATGCACTCTCGGGTTCAGCTACAAGCCTACACTTCAATAAACCAATACCAAGGGCAGGTTTACAAAAAGAGCTGCTGAATGCAGGCTCGTTATAGTGATCACAAAAAATACTGAAGGTGAAAATTGGGTACATGAGGAATGTTTACAGGGTAAGTGGCACAAGTCTGAACAATTTTGTTGGCTAAATTACTTAAATGTTAAATGACCATTCTGTTGAAAATAAAAGTAACTTAGTTTTAGGCGTTTAACATACAACAACAGTATTTTACCAATAGGTGGAATCATCAATCTAAAACAACACCATCCTGATCTAGTGTTCAGCCAAAAACCAGAAAACCAGTGTTCACATGTGCAGAGCAAGAAAAAAATACTGAGTAGATGTGTTCGCATTAGCGTCATGCGCTTGGATAGAAACGAATGCTTGAATCTTCGAGTATAACATTAGGTCAACTTATTTGCATTAGCAACTCAATTATATTTCAAGGAGGGGTTTCTCTAATTATGTCCAAGGGAATTAGAAGTCTAACTCTTAATGTAGTACTTGTATTTCAGTCTACATGAATCCTTTCCATTGCTCTAGAGGATGTTTCGGATAAATCTACAAAAAAAATTATAGTATTTAAAATATCAAGAAAAAAAGTCATTCACTCACTGGAATGTATAATATTGACTTTGATTGCTTTGAGCCCTGAAGGGGAGTCTCCCAGACCATCTGTCCATCAGGAAGGTTCCATGCTCTCAATAAACTCCCATCCGAGGAAAGAGTTATGACATCTGAAGCATTTAAATGCATAGTTAATGAATTTGATCACCACCGATGTAAACTAAACATTTAAATAAATCTAAACACAGAAAAAAATTTACTCGGACAAGATAACAATATCTCACAAACAAAGAAAAATTAATGAAACTTGAAGCTAAGAAATCACTGTATGTGATAATGGTCAGCACGATGGTCACGCAGACATCTTTCAATTGATTTTACATCATTATTCAGAAGAAGTGGACAACAAACACAGAACATTTCTTCCATCTATGATACACATAAGCTATATTATACAACCAAAGGAGATTTGGATACTACACACTTAAAACTGGGAAAGAAGTCGAACTAAAAAGTTATCTATTAACAATAAAGCAGTTTAAACTAGGATATCTCCCCACACTTAGAGTCATGCAAACATGTTGACATGTCCAGGATCTAGATCTCCAATTCCAAGATGTTCATGTTCTACCACAGCTGATAATCATTCAATACGACTACTTTTGACCATGCATTTTATGAAGAAATATAAGTCATTATGTAAGCAGAGGACATCGGCATCCAGTTGACATCCAAACGTAGATATATTTAGAAGGGAAATAAAAATTTAAAATAGACTGAACAAGTTTGAATAAAAAGAATGGCAAAGAATCATGAACAAGGAGAATCATGGACACTAGTGCAACACTGGTCACCGTAACATACTTATGATGACATATTTTGGATGATAAAATATAATGTACAGTAAAACTGCTCTACGTTTCTGCAGTATAGTAAAGAATATATAAGTATGAAGCAATGCTCTACACAGTCAAAGGTTAAAGCACAATACATTTTCCCAGGGCAATGTCAAGTCCATCAACAACATCGTCGGTCCCAAGAACATGCCTCCAAACTGCAAACAAAACAGAGTTCAGCATTTCTGATTCTAAACAAAGAAAACAAAATAGTTAAGCAAGCAACGGTCATTGCTTGGGAAGGCTTGATTTACTTTTAAACCAGTTCAACTTCATCCATTTGATTGGAGCATAATCGCAGACAATATGATATAACAAATAATTTAATGGAGTCAGCATAAGCAGTTAAACAAAACCAACTTACAAATTTCTCCATGACGAAGGTCGAGTGAAGCTACAACGTTCTCTTCGGTGGACACCAAAACACGCTTCCGGCCAGTCTTTTGAGTGTGGAACAAAGCGTGCTTTACTTTCCCAATGTACTGTTGGTGCCTATAATTAGTAGTCAAACATATTCAGTGGTCACTAACATTTAAATTGCACAAGAGAAAAATTAGCAATTAGAAAAGGAAATCTCTTTATCCAGTATAATAATCGATCAACAACGCAATTAAACGCGTAGGTGAAATTAGATCGAAGTGTTCGGGCGATAATTACAAATGGAGAAAGAGAACGTATTGAATAGGAGGAGTGGAACAAAAACCAATCGAATAATCGCAAGGGTTTAAGAGAGCATTCAGTGAATACGTGAATAAATAAGAGTCGTTGAACTCACCAATCCATGAGACCAACTTGATCTTCGAAAAGCGAATAACCGATATTAGTTGATGAGAGAAAGAGGAAAAGGAGGAGAAAAACCCTAATCGCCATAGCCATGGCGATTCAGCCACGAGCACGGATCTGAAGAGTGGTAGTGTTTCGTATCTGCGTTGCTCACAGTCCAGGACTATGTCTACCAAAGATATAAGCCGACTTCTCGCGCAAACCAAAACTTCCAACGTTTTAACAAGAACCAAAAAGAGAACAATGGACGAAAATATTTAGGAAAATAATTTATATTTGAAAATAATGGACGAAAAACTAGAAAATAATATTTGGAATTTATCTTGATTTTAATTGTTTGATATACTTAGCTAATTTAATTATTTAAAATTTTACTATTAAATGTTTCAATTTATATTTTTTAATTATATAATATCATTAATTGAAAATTGAACATGTATCGGAGATCACAAATATCACAAATATATATATATATATAAATGTGTGCAAACTTCATCTTATAAACTGCTTAATATCAAGTTAGGTTTAAAAATCAAAGTTATCAAGAGTATATCTTAATGAGAATTTGTTGAATTTATTAGGTCATCTGTTATTGGACAACTATCGAACTACCTATGTTATATAGTCCTACGCATACATGTTTCAGCGTGAGAAAGGTGTGTTAAGAATCTCACATCATCTAAAGTTAAGAACATTTTTTTTATCGACAATAAAAAATGAATAAATATGAACCACTTTATGGGTGATTCAACCTTATACATCTCACTAGACTTACTTCCTTGTTTGTCTATACAGAACTCTCCTAGTTACCCCAGAGGAAGAGATGGCAAACAATCATACAACTTAAATGAATACATTATGAGATTATCCTCATACAAATCAAGGGATCTATGCACCAATCAGAAAATGAAAAATGCGCAGACTTACTTAATGTAACCAAGTACATCTGTTACTATCTTTTAAAAAATATTGTCACGTTTCTATGCTTCCAAAACTCGTTGACTACTGCGATCCAAATAACTCCCCAAACATCATTCACCGAAGCAGGCGCATTACTCATCCTAAACTGGAAAAAATTTAACAATAGAACGTTGTGAAACATGTTCTACACGCTCAGTCATATACAACAATGGTTCCACAATAACCAAACAACTATGCACTAAAAGAACAAATGGGTACTAGTCTTCTTCTCGATCCCACAAAGAATACACGTGGAACTTGCAAATGTGATCCCACACCTTTCGAGGTTAACCTTAGTGACTAACTTGTTTTCCAACAATATAAGTAAATGTAAACTTTACCTTGTAAATTAATTTCAAAATTCATAAATTACTAAAACAAACAACATACATTAAAAATAATAAGAATCCGAGTTAAAAATGTATACTTCAAAAAAGTTATACTCTTATCCTATATTCACATCTTCAGAAATTGTGTGTTTAAATTATTACGAGTTATTAGTTTATAGGAGAAAATATAATTAGTAAAAAATAGATTATGCTATCTGAACTAATAACATAAATATCAAAACTAATTAAACATATTATGTGTAGTTAGTTTGAGGACTCCTCCTTCAATATATTTTTTAAATGATCATAGGAATTAACAAAATTAATATATATTTTCTCTTACATAAACTCTTTCTAGAAAAATGAGAATTAATATCAATATTTTTCATCTTTACAAAATATATATTTAACACTCCCTTAAAATTAGTTGGAGCTGACAAAGGAGCAAGTGAGGTCAAAGGATAAGTAATAGTGAGAGTGAGAAAAAAAAATTCAAAAGTCTCAATGGATTCTAGAAACCAAAAGTTACATGGAAAGCATCTACTAAATAGAAAAAAAATGGTCAAAAGGCTCATAGCAGTGGCTAGTTAATCATAATTTCAACAATTATTTTACATTCTAACATATTTACAAAATTTTAAGAAATTACCCAAAAATCTAATAAATTACCCAAAACTCTCTAACTACAATATTTGAGAAAGAAGTTTCATCATTTGAGTGTGTGAGAGGCTTGACGAAAATATTCGTTGTATTTGATGTTCTCCAATGTGAATTTTTTTTTTTTAGTTTTATACTCCATTTCTGCATCTTGCTATTTTTGTGTGTTTTATATGACTTTAAAAAAATGAAAGAAAATAAGTGAAAAAAACACAATAAGTAAAAACACCACAAAACATACTTCAACCAGCATAAGCAGTCACTACCACTTAAAAACGAAGAAGAAAACACAATACTTCCATCATACTTAAAAAGGTAAAAATATATTGTTGGAATTAAAATATATATATATGAAAGTTTATATATAGATACGAAGTTGGAGGAGTTAGATCTAAATTCTTTATTAGATACATAAATTATTTTAGAAAAAAATCGTTTGGTTTCTAAATTTTTTTTTAATTGATCTTGAATTTGTAATTTTTTTTAGACAAATTCTTCCTGCACCATATCAATTTTAACCTCCACCATATCAATTTTTTAAATTTCTAAAACTACCCTCCTGCACCATATCAATTTTAACCTCCACCATATCAATTTTTTAAATTTCCAAAACTACCCTCCTGCACCATATCAATTTTAACCTCCACTATATCAATTTTTTAAATTTTCAAAACTACCCTTATTCCAAATTAAAAAATCCAAAACAATAATTATAATTGAGAAATAAAAGAATACATGCTGGGAAAAAAATTCTGAACACAAAACTAAAAATACATTATGGATAAAAAATTTCAGAATTCAAAAATATGTTCCGAAAATTGAAATCCAAAATATTTCAGATAAAAGTTTCAAAAATAATTTTTTCCATTTTTGTGTAAGGTTATTTTCGTAATTTAGGAGGGGTATGTTTGTTATTACCTAGAGCTTATTCGGTGCATGCTGAAATTGATATGGTGAGGGAGAAATTGCCTTTTTTTTATTAGTTTTTCTTGATTAACAAGTCCTGATTCAAAACAAATATAAGTTAGTTGCCCAATTTGAAAAACAAAATCATTTTAAAGCATAAATAAAAAGTGTGAAATAGTTCACGAATTAACAATTTAATTAACCTAGAAAAACATTATACTCTAAAAATCACCATTATTTTGCCATGCATATTATTTTTTTATTTATTTATAGATGATTTCATACATAATCTATGCAATTAGTGAAAAAAAACATCTCTTTAATTATCTTAAGTAGTCCTTCTTTTATTTATCATATTTTCTTTTATATCTAGATTGAATTTCAATAGTTTTTAAAAAAAATGTCAACAATCTGCTCTTATATCTTAAATTAGACTTGCCCACATCCTTAGAGTTAAATATGTTCAATATTTTTCTTTTTCACTTGGGTTTCAACTCATATACTACCATCACAAATACCTCGACTATTTCAAAGCACTGTTCTTATTTACAAATTGAATCTAAATAAATATTCACAATTAATAATATTTAAAATTAACTCTACATCATATTTTTTAATTGTTGATTTTTATGTGAAATCATTATCTAAATAAACATAACGGTTGTCCTTGTGACCTTTATTTCAATTGAATCAATATTACCTGACATTAGTAAAAAAATAACACTAACTTCAAAGTAAAAAATGAATTAATGTTGTATTTAACATCCACAAAATAGAGATTAAAATAGCACAATTCACATCAATTTGCAATTGGTATTACATGCATCACCACTCAAATCCCAAACCCAGTCCACATCTTTTGCTACAAGTGAACACTGATTGGGGATCAGTATTTCAAAATTGTGACTTTTAGAAGTAAATTTTATGTAGCTTAATAATTTGGTTGTGGCAAAAGAAAATGAAAAGGAGAATCAATGTTTATGTCATATTTTTTTTTTTGTTATTGGGTGGATTCAAATTCATGTGAATATTTCTTAAGCTGACATGCAAAAACTATTTTAGTTCCTCCGACTAAATATGTAATAATAAAAAAAAGACTTTTACGTAAAAATATGTTAAAAAGTTACTTGATGCATATTTAAAAAAAAAATTCAAGTAAATATTGCAGCGATATATGCCTAAGTATACTAATAAAGGTCCTTCTAAGATGTGGTACAACACTACTCTTCATTGTAGTATGTTAATATGTAATTTTTTAAAAGAATGAATGAACAAGGTACTATTAAACTTTTGCTTTTGAAAATATACAAAAACCTTTACTCTTACATAAAGTGACATTGTATAATATCTTTTCATACTTGAAAAATTATGATTCTTAAAGTTAATGAATATTGAAAATCACAATTTATAGAAAATGACTAGATTTGGTTTATCTATAATGAATATTTTAAAAATAAAACAAAATCCATAAAAGAAGTTGAATCATATTTTTAAAAATATTTCAAACTTTTTTGCATGACGTGAAAACATTGTTTATAGTTTAGTATTAAAAAATAAATAATTAAATATAAATTTTAAAAAATATTGAGATGATGAAAAAACAATCGACAATGTTATTGACCAACCAAATTAAGTTTCATTAACATGAGTATTTAAGACCATTTATTGCTTACAACACTATACAGAACATGAATATTTGGTTTTTTTTAATGTTTTATATTCTTGTTACACTTTTGTTTATTACTTCAATGTAATGGAAATATTGATTTGCTTAGAGTTGCAAATAGTTGAAAAGCCTAACTGTTATCATTTTCTTTAAAGAATGTGTCTTTTAATGCACTGTAACTTTTTAAGTTTTAAACTTAAAGATTGAACACAAAATGTTGTAGAAATGTTTGTTTTTAATTATTATTAGGATGATCTCTGAAAAAAATAAAATAAAAGAATACACACTACAAGAAAAACGCGAATTATATACAGATTATTACATACGGATCAAAATCCGTATGTAAATATTAGCACCATAAAATAAAATTAGCAGTGAATGGGATAAGAAGCCAGGTTCCTTCAGAAACCAAATAAAATTTAACCACTACACCAAACAAATTCTTTAGTTTTATTATACTTATTATTATTAATAATACTAACAATATTAATAATACTAACAATATTAATGATACTAACAATATTAACATATGAATCACATTTAATTTATCTATAATCTACTTGAATCTAAACATAATTTATTATAT
>Ga0123341_1003871_pt1 | contig 12989 bp, 8 predicted proteins | sample Turbeapinknodule_FD_89959 | JGI IMG/M metagenome (GOLD analysis project Ga0123341, IMG submission 89959) | Root nodule microbial communities of legume samples collected from Mexico - Turtle bean Mexico pink nodule | ecosystem: Host-associated > Plants > Roots > Nodule | place: Mexico: Nepantla... | reverse complement strand
TGGTTCAAAATGATTTGTTCCTTATTTTTATAATTATAATAAAAGTTTATACAATAAATTTGATTTTATAAAAGATTAATATATATGTTTGAGATCCCACATCGACTAGAGATTAGAGCCTTTCATTGTATATAAGTGGGTGCAAATCTCAATCTTATGAGTTGGTTTTATGGGGTTGAGTTAGGCTTAAAGTCCACTTCGTAATAATATATATATATATATATTTTTTTTTTTTTTAATTTATGTTGGAATCTTGTTAGAATTTTTAGAAATCCAACAAATACTTTTTAATTTGAACATTTCATTAATACATGTCTGGTGGTGTCCGAGTATCCAACAAAGACATACCATTTAAGAGACGTGTCCAAACATCATAGATTTGATATATTAAAAGTATACTACTACACAAATAAAAAAGATTTAGAGTTATACAATTAGTGCTTAGAAAAATGTATTATAAAATTAAATTTTCATCTAAATATATATAAATTATTTATATTGTTATTATTATTATTATTCTTTTATAAATACAAGTTTTACTATAAAAAAATGTATATGTATTGAGAGATTTATCAATAATTAAGTTAAATTTTAAATATTAAGTATTTCATCCTCTCATGAAATTTTAATAAAATATTTTTATTTTATTTTACAGAAACGTAGATACATATCATATTTTTTAAAAGATTAATTTTTATATTTTATTTATTAAAAATATTAAAATAAATATGATTAAAAGTGCATAAAATAACCAATAAATGGAAGAATGAATTCAAATGGTAAATAAGAAAACCTGTATACATTTGAATTCATTCTCCTCCCTGTACTTAAAAAATTAACAAATGTTTCTACTAAAAATTAATATTTTTTAGATGAGTACCTATCAAAATGGAACCTCTGAAATTTGTTGGTTGAGTTGTGAATTATTATGTTGAGGAAATAATTGTTTTAATAAGATATGATTTAGGAAAGACATTCTGATGTTTTATGTCGTTAAAAAAGTAATAAAATTGTAAATTAATATATAAGAAGGAATATGATTTTAGTTTATACTCTTGTAGAAGTTATTATGAGTTATTTTAGAATTATTATGCTAAAAGATAATTTTGATAAAATAGTACAAATTTTCTTATAAAATAGTTTTTTTATCAGTAAATATTAGTATATGTCTATGATAGAGTATTTGGATTACTCCAACTTATTTACAATATTTAGTGCAGAATTTTACATATTTAGTTCTTAAGTTGTCACTCATACATGTATTACCATACTTTCTCAACTAAATTCGTATTAGAGTATGGAAGAGATTACAAGACTCTGAAAAAGTAAATCAGATTTATTTGAGTATAATAATATAATAATACTGTGACCATATACAGAACTCCCATGTGAGTAGTGATAGGGGTATTTGTGTCCATAGAGATATTTTTGACACCCATTTTTTCTTTCCTCCAAATTACACCTTCTTTTGAGTGTTGGATTACTTATGTGATAGGGGTATTTTTGTAAAATAATAGACATAAGATGAATGTAATTTGGAGCATGTAAAATTATCACTAGTGTTTTAGTAATGTTGCTGATTGTCCACACTTCTCTCTTCTTCCTTCACTTCAGCATTTTATCATTTTTTATTCAACTTCCATTTTGTTGCCAGTAGATCATGTTAACCTGCACAAAACCTAAACAACAAGCACACAAGTTCCATGTACCCCTCACTGCCTACTGATGTTATAGATCCTCCTTCAGCCAACTACTTCACTTCTGTTCATTACTTACCAAAAATCTTGCATTATTATGTACAACACTTACCCACTCGCATTCAGCTACCACCGTTATAGTAGTTTAACAGTGTTCAGTCAATTAAGTACTTAAACTACACCTTTAGTTGCTCTATGTTGCCCCCACTTCCATTCCTAGTCATAAGTAGAGAATATTCGACAATTGATCATGAAAACTAAACATATAACAGACGCAGTCGCAGTTAGTAGAGTTCCTTACAGATAGTCTTACGTAAGTTCTTATGCTCCCCTCCTCAATTCACATCTCTGTTACAGATTTTACTGCACTTCAAACGATGGTATTGTATGCAGTGGTATCTTCTTATGACTAACACCTTCAGATTTATGATTCTTTTACCTATACTATTACTAGATTAGTGTTTTGCTCCATAAGTATCTCTGAAATAGATCCCAACTCATATCAATCTCCAATACATTCGTCTCAATATTCACTTCTTTTAAGCAAGATCCAAGCCTCTCCCTGTAATCAGTTATCCTATTTCATACATACTGTTACACTTCTTCTTTCCTCACTCAATGTTATAGCTGTTTTTCAGTTACAATTTTCTGAATACCCTTCAAATTCTCCTTCTACTGTTGTTATTTTCCATTTTCTATTGTTCTGTTTTCTATAGATGTCGTGGTTTGCATAGGTGTATGCCCATGACACTAAAGGTGCCAATGACACTAAAGAGCCAATGACAATGACAATGGCGTAACCTTGTTTGGCTTATCTCTCTTTTGCTCTTCTTCTTCTAACTGTCCTCACTTTGTCGGTGGCAGAAACAGCAGATCCTGCAATCCACGGAACTTTCCTTAAATGCCTCACAGAGAACACAAAAACTGCTTCAGCGGAAGTCTCCAAGATAGTCTTCGCCCAAAGCAACCCCTCCTTCACTACGGTCCTCGATGACTTAGCCCGAAACAAGAGTTACAGGACCCCTGAGATGCCAAAGCCGGTACTCGTAGTCACTCCTCTCGATGAATCGACGTGCAGGGCGCTGTAATCTGCGCCAAAACCGCCAAATTTTGAATCAGAATCCAAAGCGGTGGCCATGATTACGAGGGTATCTCCTAGGTCTCCAAGGAACCCTTTATCATCCTCGACATGTTCAAGCTTAGAGAAGTCACCATCAACGTCAAAAATGAGGTTGCAGTGGTCCAAGCTGGAGTCACATTGGACGAGGTTTATTATAGGATCTGGGAGAAGAGTAAAGTTCATGGCTTCCCTGAAGGAGTGTGTCCCACTGTTGTTGCTGGTGGCCATATAAGTGGAGCTCCCAATATTAACATGTAGTATATTTGAGACTGCTCTATATTAATGTTCAAGTTTCCCGTGTTGTTTTAGTTTTGGTTAAACTTCAGCTGAGGAATACTTTAACTAGCTTGTTCTGTATGCGCCGGCTGAGAAAACGGCAAAGCTCAAAGAAGAATCTTCATCATAGTGTCCCTCCAGAAATGTATGGTCACTAAATTTTATCGTCAAAAATTATGAAACAGTGAAGCCAAAAGAACTTTTCAATCATTTAAAACCTTGTTCTAATGCCTCCCAAATCCCAACTTTGTGTCTCTTTCGATACAACCATACTTGGCCTGTACTATTTCATTTCACCTACTCTTCAGAAACGTATGAACCACCACCATGGAAAAACCAAATCCTTTGGCCACCATTTCCATGGCTTCCATGCTTCCTTTTGTTATTGTTCTTCTGCTTTCACACACCTCTTGTGCTTCCCCAACAGACTCAGTGTATGGAGCTTTTGTTGACTGTCTAAGAAACAATATTCACTCTCCCAACATCTCTAACATAGTGTTTGCTCAAACCAACGCATCATATACTTCCATTCTCCGTGCATACATTCGTAACGCCCGGTTGAACACCACCTCTGCACCAAAACCCTTAATCATCGTCACACCATTGCAAGAATATCATGTCCAAACAGCAGTCATTTGTGCCAAAAGCATCGATATTCAACTTAAAATAAGAAGTGGTGGCCATGACTTTGAGGGTCTCTCATACATCTCTGATGAACCTTTCATCATGCTTGACATGTTCAACCTCCGCAACATTACAGTGGATGTGCAAAAAGGGGTTGCTGTGGTCCAAGCTGGTGCCACGCTTGGAGAAGTTTATTATAGGATATGGGAGGAGAGTGATGTTCATGGCTTTCCTGCAGGGGTGTGTCCCACTGTTGGTGTTGGTGGTCATTTTAGTGGAGGAGGTTATGGCAATATGATGAGAAAATATGGCTTATCTATTGATCACATCATTGATGCTCAGATTGTTGATGTCAAAGGTAGGATTCTCAACAAGGAGTCTATGGGAGAAGACCTATTCTGGGCCATAAGAGGAGGTGGAGGAGCAAGTTTTGGAGTCATATTATCATACACTATTAAGTTGGTTCCTGTGCCAGAAGTTGTTACTGTTTTTAGGGTTGAGAAAACTTTGGATCAAAATGCCACTGATCTTGTTGTCCAGTGGCAACAAGTTGCACCACACACGGATGAAAGGCTTTTCATGAGGCTGCAATTGCGGCCTGTGAATTCAAACGTTGGAGGGAGGCACAAAACTATTAGAGCTGAGGTTGTGACTTTGTTTCTAGGAGGAGCAGATGATCTTGTGTCACTTTTGGACAAGGAGTTTTCAATTTTGGGTCTAAACAAAGAGAATTGCATTGAAATGAGTTGGATTGAGTCTGCACTTTGGTGGGCTAGTTTTCGAAATGGTACCCACCCAAATGCTCTACTTAACAGAAAACTCAACTCAGCAAAGTTCCTCAAAAGAAAATCTGATTATGTGAAGACTCCAATTTCCAGAGATGGGTTAGAATGGATATGGAGAAGGATGATTGAGTTGGGAGAAACAAGTATTGTTTTCAACCCATATGGTGGAAGAATGAACGAGATTTCAACAAATGCTACAGCATTTCCTCACCGAGCAGGAAATCTGTTCAAAATTGAATATTCTGTTAATTGGGATGAACCGGGATATGCTGCAGACAAGAACTTTACAACACAGATTAGAAGGTTACACAGTTATATGACCCCCTTTGTGTCAAAAAATCCAAGGAGAGCTTTTCTGAATTACAGGGACCTTGACATTGGTATCAATCATCATGATAACAATAGCTACCACGAAGGAGAGGTTTATGGTATTAAGTATTTCCATAACAACTTCTATACATTGGTGAAGATTAAAACTGAGGTTGACCCCGAAAACTATTTCAGAAATGAACAAAGTATCCCCCTAAAATTATGATGCAGAGAACCAGACGGTGAAACGGATGGATGAATTTGATGGACACGCTTAGTTATGTATGTGAGTAAATAACAATATGCATTCACCTTATAGTTTTCGAGATGTTTGTATCATCAAGTTAAGAAAATCACCCTCCAAGCAAAATGTTATGAAAAAGAAATAATTTTTACTTTTCAATTAAAAATAAAAATATATTTCAATGAGATATGTAATTTTTTTCTAAGCGGATCCATTCATCTTCTATACCTTTAATTGTTTTTTTTTCTCCTACCATCTTACAGAAATGCTAATATTAATATTTTTCCTATTCAAAACACCATCTCCTTCCTTCGTTATACGTTTCACTCCCATCTATTTTCTATCTACCTTTTATTTTTTGCTCTCTTAATTTTGCCTTTGCATATAATATTGGAAAATGGGATAGCAAGGGTGAGTCTCCATCACCAATCTTTATAATTAAGACATGCGAAAATGAAAATGAAATTTCACGCTATATTAAGATTTTATACAATATGAAGGTGAATGCAAAAAAACACTCAGATATTATGAATTAAAGAATTAAAAAATATACAATTTATCCTTAAAATATATATACAAGAGAAGGACTTATTATTGTTCTAATTGATAAAATGTGGCGAGGAGTGCATGATTCCCTATGCTTTGGCACTAAGCACAGGGATGCTCTGTTCATTCCTGAAAAAGTTTTCAGGATCAACGGCGGTCTTAACCTTGACGAGCCTCTCAAAGTTAGTTTTGAAGTATCTGATTCCGTAGACCTCTCCTTCCTTGTAGCTATTTGCACCGAAGGTGTTGATCCCATTATCAACGTCCCTGTAGCAGAAAAAGGCACTTCTGGGATTCTTTGACACATAAGGTGTCATCAGATTGTAGAGCCTGTTAGCCTTGTTCGTGTAAGTCTCATCCTTTCCAGCTTCATTCCAGCTCACAGAGTACTGAACCTTGAACAGGTTCCCCTTGCGGTGAGGAAACGGCGTCGCATCAGGAGCAACCTCATCCATTTTTCCTCCATAAGGGTTAAAAGTAAGCCCCGTGTCTCCAATCTCAATTATTCTCTTGAATATCATTTCCCACCCGTCTTTTGAAATAGGCTTCTGAATATAATCAGATTTTCTTTTCAGGAACTTAGCACTGTTCGGTTTCCGCTCCATCAGGATCTCAGGTTTCTCACCATTTTCTAAACTTTTGATATCGCTCCACCAAAGAACAGATTCTATCCAACTCACCTCAGTGCAATTCTCCTTTTTCAACCCTAGAAGTGGAAACTCCTTCGCCATAAGCGACACAAGCTCATCAGCCCCTCCCACAAACATTGCCATAATCGAGGCTTTTACGCTGTTCCCTCCTGGCTGCAATAGTAACCTCAAGAACAGCCTCTTATCAGTCACTGGTGCAACCTTCTGCCACTCCACCACAAAGTCACTCATCTTCTCATCCATACCCCTCTCAGTGCTAAAAACTGTAACCTTTGCAGGCACGGGAAGAAGCTTAAGGGTAAACGAAACTACCACTCCAAAACTCGCTCCTCCACCTCCTCTAATAGCCCAAAAGAGATCTTCTCCCATGGATTTTTTATCAAGAAGATTTCCTTTCGCGTCAACAATTTTCGCGTCAATCACATTGTCGACTGTCAAACCAAAATTTCTCAACATGTTACCGTACCCTCCTCCGCTGATATGTCCACCGAGGCCAACAGTTGGACACACTGCTGCGGAGAAGCCATGAAGTTTACTCTTCTCCGAGATCTTATAATAAAGTTCTCCCGTGGTGACTCCAGGTTGGACCACTGCAGTCTGTGCTTTTACGTCGATGGTGATCGCGTTAAGCTTGGACATGTCGAGGATCATAAAGGGCTCCTTGGAGACGTAGGAGAGACCGTCGTAATCATGGCCACCGCTTCGGATTCTCATTTGAAGTTTTGCGGCTTTGGCGCAGATTACAGCGCCCTGCACGTGCGATTCTTGGAGGGGAGTGACGAGGAGTAACGGCTTTGGCGTCTGGGGGGTCGTGAAACGCTTGTTTCGAGCGAAGTCTTGGAGAGCGGTGGTGAAGGAGGGGTTGCTTTGGGCGAAAACTATCTTGGCGAGTTCCTCTGAAGTGGTTTTTGTGTTATTTGTGAGGCATTTAAGGAAAGTATCGTGGACTGCAGGATCTGGTGCTTCTGCCACCGACAAAGTGAGGACAGTTAGAAGAAGAAAACAAGAAGAAAGAAAAGCCAAACTAGGTTTCGCCATTGTCATTGTGATTGGCGTCTTTAGAGTCACGGACACACACCTATGCAAACCAAGATATCTATAGAAACAAAGAACCATAGAAAATGGAGAATAACAAAAATAGAAGGAGAATTTATCTCTATTAGCCTCACAGTTAGAACCAAAGGTTTTATTATGCTTATCTCATCCTTAACTAATTCTATACCCTTCTCTTCAAGGCAAATTATAGAAACTTTAAAGGGAACCTCATTCATATAAGCCATCAAATCTTAAGTAAACTATAATTGACCATTTCTTCACTTTTTCTTTCTCAGGTTTTATTATGCTTATACTCGGACCATGAAAAATGCTAAGTTAACAAACAAATAAGTTGCTTTTATAGTATATAGTTTTAAATTTTTTTTATATATTATGCACAATAGTTTTAATTTTTTTAGCAAAGAAAATAAACAAATCGAGATTAGGATATTCCAACCTGTTTAAAAAAAGAATAAAGTTTCTTTGTATTCCATTAAAAAAAACAGGTCACACTAGCAATGACCGCTGCCTCTTGGCAAAATACATTTAAAGTATATACATAATAGATGCCAATTCATGCACCCCTACGTACTAAACAAAATGTACGTACAATAACTTCATATTATTATTGTTAAACAATCATTAAATTTCTGATTTAACTTTGTTTATATTTGTGAGATGGCTAAGAGGTGTGGAAGGTGGTGTGTTCTATTAGTGCAAGTACTAGGATGCTCATCGGGTGGAGAAATAAAAAACCACATAATTCCGGTGTTAGGAAAATAATATGTTTTTTTGGGGTTGTGTGGATTGCATACCATTTATAACATATGTAGTTTTTATGGTATTTATGTAGGGCAATTAAAATGTTATGTGAAAACAATTGATATGCTTCTTAGTATAGGAAGGGGAAGGTTTTGCTTTTGGTGCAGATATTGAAAGAAAAAAGTGCTTTCATGTTTTTAGGAAGCTGACAAGATTTGTAGAAGGAATGTGATGCATGAGTACTATTTGATGTTAAATTTCACAGGATTATAAGAATACTATTTTTTAAAAGTTAAGTTTTTATGTTCTATTTAAAATTAAGGGGAATACTATTTTTTAAAAGTTAAGTTTTTATGTTCTATTTAAAATTAAGGGGAAATATTTTTATAAGGGTTGAGGTATCTCTAAAGTGTCTGGTTATTTTATTTATTCTGTAAAAAATATCATTAAATTTAAAAAAAAATACTTTTTATCCTTGAGTTTTTTTTTTAAAAAAGTTATTTGAAAATAAATATATGTACATATAATTTCTATCTCTTATATAACATAATAAATTCTATGTACGTTTATAATTTTATATATGAAACATTAAAAAAATATTTTTAATATTAAGGATAGAGAAAAAGAGTAATGTTATTATTTTTACATTATATGAAATAGATTCACTATTCCTCTGGACATTTATGCTCTTACAGAAGTAAGAGGGAATTGAAGAAATAAGAAAAGAAAGATCCATAGCACCATTTTCAACTAGTAGTCCACACAATTTTTGTTACAGTAATGGGTGACAAGAACTAAGTCTGAAATACTATTCTTATACTATTTCACGTATAATACTATTGTGACTTTGAAAAAACAAAGTATATGTAGTAATACGTTATCTCGAAACATATGATGAGCATAGATTTAGCAAGCAAGTTGAAAGTATCGAGAATGTCTTTCAATAAAAGTTTCATTGTGGTCTCAAAATAAAAGATATAATGAACAAAAAAATTTAGAAACAAAGAATTCTAGAAGTTTTTTTTTGAATGAGCAATTAAGATAAAATATGTTCCGTGCACCATTTGTAAAAAAAGAGAGCTAGAGAAAGGAACGTGAACCAATGGATCGTGTATATTTTTTTCATCCCATTTTTTTAATTGTATTCGGTTGCATCAGGGTGTTTTTTTTTCAATTTTTTTATCACCACAGGTTCTTAGTTGATCATGTATTCGATTTCAGTTCCTCATAATTTGTAATTTTTTAGCTCAACCCGGTTCAAATTTATAATGGACAGAGTTAACTCATAGACTTTTGACCACTCTACTATTTATTATTTAATCCTTATTATTATTATTTCATTTGTTTTTTAAAAATAGAAATTCACTAAGTATCTCTTTTTCCCTAGTTATTATAATCAAAATATTTATTTCTTCTAATCCCCTTAATTACTGTACTTAAATATAAGAATGTGATTTTATGAAATAAAAGAAGTCAATGGGGCGTGTAACATTTGTTTACATGTCAACATTTAATTTTATAATTTATTATAATGTATAAAGTTTTTATTTAATTAAAATATGCCCTATACTTATTATTTTTAGAGTAAAATGTGTTAAATTTAAGTTGATGAATGATAAAATATAGTAGAATGAGATAAATTGCGGAATTTTTCCAAAAAGAAAAATAATGAGAGATTTTAGCTAGAAGAAAAGTAATTGGTTAGCTGAAAATACAAAAATGATATATAATACCATAAATAAATTGTGAAATATTATTAAACATACATTATAGAAACTTATTGTGAAAAATACCAACTTCATATGTAAAAAATGTATTTGTCTAACTTTATTGTTGAATTCTCAAGTTGTTTTGTTTGACTAATTATTGGATTCGTTGTTAGTTTGATTTTTGGTTAAGACTATTGATGATCTGTTGTCGTCTTATATTAAGAGATAGAGTCAAGTTTTACAGAAACCTAAATATTTTTGAATTATCTGTAATGTTTTAGACTATTTTGAAAGGTTATGATAACATTATAATCTTATACATTGTAACATCCCTAAAATACTTGAATTATTTTTCTGATAAAAAAATCTCATTAAACTATAGCAAAAAATTATTTCTCTTCCGTTTCTTATATGATACATAATTATCAAGGTATCATAGTTTCATAATTTGTGGCCCCAATGTGTTCCTGACCCAAATGGACATCTTCCATGAAGCTGAAGCAAAATCATTGTTGGCAGTAGTATCTTGGGCTGCCCAATTACATCTTCATATGTATGTTTTGAATTTGACTGCAAACAGGTTTCAGATGGCATGATTTCAAATATATGTCTTTTAACTCTGAATTTGGAGGCTATCTGTGTGTGTAATTAACAACTCTTAAGTGTGAGTTTGGTTGGTAGACAAGTTAATCCAATAGCTCATTCCTTGGCAAGACGACCAACAAATTATTCAGAACATTCATGTTTATATTCATGTCATTATTTTGAATGTATGTTGTCCAAATAAAAATACATAACACACTAAAGAAATGCCCTAAGTAAGCAATATTCTTCACAGTGTGATTCCTATGCTTTACTCGGACGCACTGGAATACTCTGTTCATTCCTGAAAAAGTTCTGGGGATCCACCTTAGTCTTAACATTCACAAGCCTATCAAAATTGCCATTGAAGTACTTGCTCCCATAAACCTGCCCTTCTGCAAAGCTATTCTTGCCAAAGTCGTTGACCCCAATATCAAGGTCCCTATAATTCAAATAAGCACTTCTGGGATTCTTAGACACAAAAGGGGTCATGTAACTGTAAAGCATCTTAGCCTCATTCAAGAAATTCACAGTCGCACCAGGTGAAGGATCCTTCCAGGTCACAGAATACTGCATCTTGAAGAGGTTCCCCTTACGGTGAGGAAACGGTGTCGCATCAGAAGGAATCTCACCCATCTTCCCTCCATAAGGGTTGAAAACAAGTCCTATCTTCCCCACCTCGATCATCTTCTTAAATATCAACGTCAGCCCTTGTTTTGAAATGGCGTTCTGAACATAATCGGATTTTCTTTTCAGAAAACTAGCAGAGTTCACATTCCGATTCAGTAGGGTTTCAGGTTTGTTCCCGTTTTTCAAACTCTCATCATCGTCCCACCACAGAACAGAATCAATCCAACTAACCTCACTACAATCCTCCTTCTTCAATCCAAGAAGTGGAAACTCCTTCCCCAAAATCGACACAACCTCATCTGCCCCTCCAAGGAACAAAGCCACAACCGAGGCTCTAACCGTCCGTCCTCCCTTCACCACATCGGAACTCACTGGCTGCAATAAGAGCCTCATGAAAAGCCTTTCATCAGTGGTTGGCGCCACCTGCTGCCACTGCACCACAAGGTCTGTGGCAGTCACATTCGTTTCCAAAGTCTTCTCAACGCGGAAAATGGTAACAGCTGCAGGCACGGGAACCAGCTTAATCGTAAACGACACTATCACACCAAAACTCCCTCCTCCACCTCCTCTAATAGCCCAAAACAGATCCTCCCCCATGGATTTTCTGTTGAGAAGATTTCCTTTAACGTCAACAATTTGAGCGTCAATAACATTGTCAACAGATAAGCCATATTTTCTCAACATGTTACCGTACCCTCCTCCACTGATATGGCCACCAATACCAACAGTGGGACACACCCCTGCAGGGAAGCCAAGGACTTTACTCTTCTCCCAGATCCTATAATAAAGCTCTCCCAACGTGGCACCAGCTTGGACCACAGCAACCTGGTTTGTTGTGTCCACTGTGATTGCACGAAGATTGAACATGTCGACAACGATAAAGGGTTCCACGGAGACGTAGGAGAGACCCTCGAAATCATGGCCTCCACTCCTGATTTTGATTTGAACGTTTGCGGCTTTGGCACATATTACAGCGCCCTGGACGTGAGATTCTTGGAGGGGAGTGACAATGAGTAACGGCTTTTGTGTTTGGGAAGTGTTGAAACGCGCGTTTCGGATGTAGTTTTGGAGGACGGTGGGGAAGGAAGGGTTGATTTGGGCGAAGACAATGTTGGAGAGTGGAGTTGAGGATTTTGTTTGTTGTGTGAGGCAGCGAAGGAAAGAGTCATAGAGTGAGGAAGTTGATGATGGTGCTGCCAAGGAAGTGGAGAGTGTTAAGAGAAAAAAAACAGCACAGACACAAACCAAACATGTTTTACCCATTGTTAGGGCTTGTGACTGGTGACAATGGAGGCTCAGTAGAGTTTAATTTATAAGTGAAAAATTATCTTTTTCACACTTAAACAATTACTTTTTAAATATAATATGTTAATTAAAAAAAGCAAAGAAAATGAGAGGGACTGTTAAAATACTAAAAGTCCTCTAGTTGAAAAAGATGAGAAAATTAAAAATTAAATACTATGTAATAATAAAAGAAAATAATAAATTCTGGTCAATGTCTTATAAGGTAAAAGATTCTGAACCATCTTAACTACAAATTTAAGATTTTTTATGGAAGTTAACATTGAAAATATAAAAAAAAGTTATAGCTTTTATTCCTTCCTTTAAACAGAGATTTTTGCACAGTTTTTCTCATTTTTTTCATAATCTTTTTAACCAGTAGAAATATCTTAAGTGAGTAATTTATTCTGCTATTATATTTAGGATTTATTTAGGAAGTAACCAGCATATTTTTGGTGCGATACACAAATTAATTTATAAATAATTTTTATATTCTTCTTCGATTCCTTAATATGATACATAATTTAAAAAAATTATAGACTTTTACATTAGACTTTTTATATACTAAGCATATTATCTCTCTTATATACAATTTTTTATCATTTTATTTTTTGAACTAATAATTAATTATAATAAAAAAAACTACTTCTAAAATAAATAAAATATACTTACAATAAATTTATTAAAAAGTATATTTATTTTTATAATTATTTATTAAATTTAATTTCATATATTAAGA
>Ga0123341_1003869_pt1 | contig 12991 bp, 8 predicted proteins | sample Turbeapinknodule_FD_89959 | JGI IMG/M metagenome (GOLD analysis project Ga0123341, IMG submission 89959) | Root nodule microbial communities of legume samples collected from Mexico - Turtle bean Mexico pink nodule | ecosystem: Host-associated > Plants > Roots > Nodule | place: Mexico: Nepantla... | reverse complement strand
GTATCTAAGTATAATAATTAATTTTTTATTTTAAAATTAATTTGTATTTAATAAATTTTTTTAGTAAGTAAGCACAAACGGTTTAAAAGCTCTTTACAGATTAAAATTTATGTGCATTTGCATTTATTTATTTGTATACGGATGTTTAGTCATTAAAAAGGATTATTTTTCCATGTTCAACCTCAATAATTAAGATAGGACAAGGGGCACCATAACTTTAGAAATCATTTGCTAACAACTTACAATCTTAACTTGCATCAAACGACTAAAGTCATGCAATTCTTTCTTTTAGCTATATGTAGCTGTATAAAATTTCTTTAATTTTTGAAGGATGTGATTTTCACGTGTGCTGTTGATGACAAGAATTTGGGATTAATGTGGTTCTAAGTATCTTAGTTAGATTATATTTGAACATTCATGCATATGCTTTGAAATGTTGTCTTGAAACTTGATGGTAGAGGCCTCAACATATGACCAACCACTAGAGTTATGACAAGGAGGATACAAGAAGTTTGAGACTCTGTTACTGATGATAGATACACTTTCTTATACATGTTAAAAAATGTCATAGTCTAATGTAATTTCTTAGATTAGGATTTTAATTTTCTTGATTAAAAGTAGAGTAGAAAATTTACTTGTAATTTTTCTTTAATTAAATTAAGGTTAGGATTAGGCATCTAAAACCTACCTAGGGTATAGTTGGGCTTAATTGCAGCCTACATTAAACCCTAGACCAGTCATTAGACCTAATTAGGTCACATGGAGCACACTTGATCATGCTTGCCTTGTGACTCTAATTAGGCGCCTATTTTCAAACCATTTAGCATTTGAATTTCCCCCCTCTTTTTTGTAACCTTTTGCTGACCTTCTACGCCTATATAAGGAGTAGCTTGGCTCATGTTTTTCAAGATCAATTTTATGAGTGTTATGCTGCTAATTTTGCAAGCTTAAGCAGTTCTTTGTCTAAACCTCTCTAGGATAGACACCTTGGTCTTCTTCTTCACCTCTCCAAGGGATATGGTCGAACCAATCACTCTCCCTACTCTTCATGCAACTACAAGGAATCCATAGCTCCAATTGAGCCATCCTTGACCCATTCTCTTCCACTAGCTTCCAAAATTTCCCTTTAAAATTCAAGAAAAGCACCAACCGGATGAGTGAAACCTATCATTTGGTATCTAGAGCTTTGGTTCTTCAAGAGATAAGTGTCTTCTCTTCTATTTTTTGTTCTTAATTCTGTGTTGTGGCATTGATGTTCTTTATTGTCTTGAATTTCATTTTCTATGATGTTGTTTTATATTTCAATCCTTTTTAAATTTTGTAGGTTTCAATTTGAGTATACCGTTTGCTTTTCATTTTATTTGAGTCTTGTTGCAATTTCATTTAGTGGATTTTAATGTTGGTTGAGACATTTTAACTTTTGAATCAAGTTCAAGTAATGCCTAGTCATGTTCTTCCTACGATGTCATTAAATTCGTGTGGTGCCTTTTCTAATTGATTTTGGTTGTTCGCTTTAATTTTATTCTAAATACTATTCTTAATTTGAGCTTTGGTGCATTTTAATTTTTCAAATTTGAGTTCTATACTTGTTTTTAGTTCCATACAAATTCCAATTTCACTAAATTTTATTGTGTCTTTGAGTTTTCATTTCTGTTTTTAATTTCAATTAGGATTTCTCAGTTTTCCAGATTTTTGTGCTGATTGAAAAACTTTATCATAATTTGATTTGTTGGTGAAAAAATGTGAAACTTTGGAATTGGACATAGTGTAAAAAAATTTGGCTCTGAAAATTTAAATTGAACAGTAAATTTGAAAATATTATTGCAATTAATTGCCGCACTATTTTTGTAAACTTCCAACACCAATATTAAGCTTATACATTGAAGTTTCAGTGGTTAAAAATTCAAACCCTAATTTCAAATATTTTGTTCAGCATAAATTCGGAAATTTAAGAAAACTTTCATACAAAATTCTGTAGTGCATTTTTTGGTTTTCTTCATCTAATTCTAGAACCTTTCTTTAGGATTTCATTTGTGTGCTATCATTTCTTGTGAACTTTAATTTTTTGCTTGTCAATTTCTTGATTACTCATTTGAATTCATGTCTATTATAAACTCTCTTTGGAGTTGCCTTTATTTTAAAGTGAGCTTTTGTTGCTTTAAAAATTGTTTGACCTCTATTTTCTGAAAGTGACTGAATTACATTTGGTGAGTTGTGGGACTGAAAATTTTTGGTTGAATATCATAAAAAGGTAAAAACCATACACAATAGGTTGAATATCCTAAGGAGGTGAAGCAAGGGAGAGAAGAAACTTAAAATTTACACAGAAACAAAAGACAATTGGAGCAACTTTGTGGAGTGCATAAAATAGGCAATTTAATTTTTAGTGCATAAAATTGTTGACCTAATTTTTTGACCTAATTTCATTGTATTTCTTTTGAGTTGTAATTTGTTAAATTTTTTTACTTAGTGGATTAGTTTTTGCATAGTTCGGTGAGTGTGTATTCAAGGTCCAAAGTGCCAAGAAGCCTCACCTAGGAAACAATCTAGTTTAAAGCTTTCTAAGTAGAAATTTCAATTGTTTTTATTGCTTTCATATTTGCTAAGAGTTTTCATCTTCGATTAAGCTCTTAGTAATTTGCTCAGAGAAAGGTTTGTGAAGTGTTGTGGGATAATTTCTGGCTAGAAAAGGTTGGGTACTTAAGTGATCTACCTGTTAGAATTAGAGGCCTTAAACAATAGGGGAAGTGAATTGTTTTTGAAAGATTTTCGCAAAGGTTGAAGGTAGAGTGAAAAGTTACGAAGAATCAATAAATTGAAAATTCTGTTCAACCAATACAAAAGTTGTTTTAAGTTTGATTGCAAAAAATCAACCAGTTGTTTAGACCAGTAGAAATGAAAAACAATGTTAAAACAATTTATGAGTGTAGGTATAGAGAGAATCACACAAGATGCTTATACTGGTTCACTCTTAACCAAGAGATACATCAAGTCCTCAGCTAACCACTGAGAATTCACTATGTAATCAAACCTAGATTACAAACCACACACCAAGAGTGATGATCTTGAACCCCTCAAGAACACACACCACTCCTTGGCAACACACAGTTTCCAGAAAACATCTTTCTGGATTTGTACTACACTCAAATACATAAATAAAATATTCAAAGAAGAAGAGGAATATAATTCATCTGGGTAATACAAAGCTTAAGGTTCAGAAGTACAAAACTCAATCCTATTGCACACACTTGAGATGATTCAAAGTTTTTGAAATCTTGTAAAACGTTTTTGATTAATCTCTCTTTCTTTGTTAATGCAAAGGAGCGTACAACAACCTTTATATGCCTCAATCAAATGATCAAAGCAGTTAAATTAAAAACCAAAAGTAGTTGAAATAATTTAAAATAGATTAAAACCTCTTAACAAAATTATGTTAAGGTTTTCATAAAAACAACCAGTTTATTTATCGAAACAACCGGTTGAATCTGTTTGACAGCAAAGCCAAAACAAAGCTATGTTTTTCCAAGCAATTTTAAAAACCACTAAGTGTCAAACAACCAGTTGATTTGACATTTCAACAGGTTAAAATTTCACATCCTTTTAGAAAATCCATATTTTCAAAAAGGTAAAGATTCAATTGAGCTTGGATTATCTTAAGGAGTGAATTAACAAGTTTCAAACAACTAAAAAACACACACACACACCCAAAAACAAGGTTTTCAAGCTTTTTAAATGGATTTGGAGACATCAAAGCATCTTGTTCAACACCGCCTACTTGGGAAATTACCTACTTTACTAAGCCTATTTTTCTCTTTGGGAATTGCTTCTATCACAAACTTTAACTTGTTTAAACATACTTCCAATCTTATTGAAAGTTATTTGAGCTCTACTAAATCTCTTTTCAAACAAATGGCTAGAGATATCCAATAACTTACACTAAGACAATTACAACAGGAGAATCAAATTATTGAAGAAAAGAAAGAAGATTATGATCTTGCAATTCTAGATGAAGAGTTGAAACTTGTTAAAGAAAGAGATGAATATATAAGAAATCATAAAAAGTATCACCCATCTAGTTATAGGTTTAGTGACTCTCATGAGGAATAGAGTCTTAGAATTAATGATTATTATCAACCTACACCTAGGAAAACTAGAAGAGAAAGGCAACCAATTAGACTAGGGTAGACCTACCTTATTTGTATATCTAGATTGGGAAATAAAAGTAGAATAACTTTTTGCCTGCCATTGTATGAGTAAGGAAAGGAAGGTACCCCTAGCCACTTTAAGCTTTCAATCAAATGCTATGTATTGGTGGACTGCCCTAGAGAGAGAGACGTCTCCACAATGACCCATTCATTACCTATTGGAATGATCTTAGAGGAACATTGAGACTTCGCCATATTCCTTCGTACTATAATAGAAAGTTGATGGACAAGCTCCAAAGACTCCAACAAAAAATATGAGTGTAGAAGAGTATAGGCAGAAGATGGAGCTTTACATGATGAAAGCCTCAATTATGGAGGAAGAAACCACCACCATATCTAGGTTTCTTAGTGGACCCAATCTTGAGATAAGAGACAAAGTATAACTTTTGCCCTACATGGACTTAAATGACTTGATCTAACTTTTATAAAAGTTGAGCATCAAAATTTGAGAAAAGGATCGAGTCACAAGGAGAGTTCTTACTCAAGCTTTTGTCCCAAGAAGGAGTATAAGAAAGAAAGGGAGGAGAGTTTTTCCAAAGATAAATCTAAGTTAGAAACTCCCAAAAACCTAGAAAGAGGAAAAGATATGCAAATCTCACACACTCGCACTAGAGATATCCAATGTTTTAAATGTCTTGGTAGAGGCCACATAGCATCTCAATGCTCCAATAAGAGAACCGTGATACTAAGGGGGAAAGATGAGTATAACAACCAAGATGACGAGTCTAGAGAAGAGGAGGAGAAAGAAAACAATGAGGGGGCATATCCTTGTGAGGGGATATTAACCCTCAACAATCAACCTAACATGAAACATGAGACATAAAGAGAGAACATATTTCATACAAGATGTAAAATTTTAGAAAATAGTTGTTCTCTCATTGTGGATAGTGGCTCTTACTGTAATTGTTGTAGCATTTTGTTGGTTGAGAAGCTTGATGTACAAGTTATACCCCACCTCAAACCCTATAAGTTGCATTGGCTGAATGAAGATATGGATTTAGTTGTAGATAAACAAGTAAAAGTCAGTCTTTCTTTAGGGAATTACAAAGATAATGTTTTATGTGATGTAGTACCCATGGAAGCTTGCCATATCTTATTGGGAAGGCTATGGAAATTTGATGAGAAAACCACCCATAATGGCCTTAACAACGAGATTACTTTTACCCATAAAGATAAAGTTTGTACTTTATCCTTTAACACTTTCACAAGTGGTAGAGGACCAAGTACAAATGAAAATAAAAATCTCAAAAATCAAAGGATAGTTCTTAGGGACAATGTTGAGGTGTGGAAGAAGAGTGTTCCTTCAAACAAGGTCATTCAAATAGAACAAAATTTGAGAAAAAAGAAGTTAACAAAATTCTGCTATTTGAACAACCTTCAGGTCTCCTTCTTTGTAAACTTAAATGTAATGCCACACTTTAATGTTCTACCTCCTAGGGTCAAAAGTCTTATAAAAGAATTTTATGATGTGTTCCCTAAGGAATAACCAATTTGACTTTAAGGGGGCATTGAACATCAAATTGATTTAGTTCCTAGAGCTAGTATACCAAATAGACTGGCATACAAAACTAATTCTGAAGAGACTAAGGAGATAGAATCCTAGGTTCAGGAATTGTTGGAAGCTGGGTCCAAAAGAGCCTAAGTCCTTGTGTTGTACCGGTTTTGTTGGTGCCTAAGAAAGATGGAAAGTGGAGAATGTATTGTGATTGTAGAGCAATCAACAACATCATCATCAAATATAGGCATCCAATTCATAGAATTGATGATATGCTTGATGAATTGCATGGGTCCACAATATTTTCTAAGATTGATCTCAAAAGTGGTTATCACCAAATAAGAATCAAAGAGGGGGATGAGTGAAAAACTACTTTTAAGACCAAGTTTGGATTATATGAGTGGTTAGTGATGCATTTTGGTCTCACTAATGCACCTAGCACTTTCATGAGGCTTATGAATCATGTCCTTAGGGATTGTATAGGTAAATATGTAGTAGTTTACTTTCATGATATTTTAGTATATAGTAAGAGTCTAGAGTCTCATTTAGGTCATGTTAGGAAAGTCTTGTTAGTTCTTAAGAATAACAATTTGTTTGCTAATGTAGATAAATGCACTTTTTGTGTTGATAGTGTAGTCTTTTAGGTTTTACAGTCAACAAAAATGGGGTCCATGTGGACCTCGAGAAAATCAAAGTCATCCAAGAGCAGAATGTAGGAGATGTTAAGTGCTTCCATGGGTTAACAAGAATTTATAGAAGATTTGTTCCCAACTTCTCAATACTAGCTTCACCACTCAATGAGTTAGTGAAGAAAGACACTCCGTTCTATTGGACGAAGAAACATGAGCAAGTCTTCCAAAGGTTGAAAGCTCAACTCACTAATGCACCCATTCTAGCTTTTCCAAACTTTTCAAAAGCTTTTGAGCTAGAGTGTGATGCATCAGGAGTAGGCATAGGTGCAGTGTTATTGCACGTGGTTGCATATTTTAGTTAAAAATTACATGGTGCAACCCTTAATTACCCCACCTATGATAAAGATCTCTATGCACTTGTGAGGGACCTGTAGACTTGGGAACACTATTTGGTTTCAAAAGAATTTGTTATTCATAGTGATCACGAGTCTTTGAAATATCTTAAGGGTCAGTATAAGTTAAACAAAAGACATGCAAAATTGAGGAATTTCTAGAGCAATTTTCATATGTTATGAAATTCAAAAAGGGCATTACAAATATTGTGACATATGCTTTATCTCGAAGACATGCCCTCTTTTCTAAACTTAGAGCCCAAATTCTTGGATTTGGTAACATACCCGAGCTTCAAGAAAATGATTAGGATTTTGAATCCACCTTTGCTAGTTATAAACATAGAGCACAAGGAGGGTTTTATGTTTCTGAGGAGTATTTGTTTAAAGAACGAAAACTTTGTATACCTCAAGGAACACATAGAAAACTCCTTGTTAAAGAGTCAATGAAGGAGGTCTCATGGGTCATTTCAGAGTTGATAAAACTCTTTAGCTTTTAAAAGAATTTTTTTTTGACCCCATATGAGAAAAAAAGTTCAAAGACATTGTCATAGATACATATCATGTTCTAAGACAGTGACTCATGGACTTTACACTCCATTGCCTCTTGCTTATGCTCCATGGGAAGACATTAGCATGGATTTCATTTTAGGGCTTCCTGAGACACAAAGACGTTTGATTCCATCTTTGTGGTAGTGGATAGGTTTAGCAAGATGACTCATTTCATACCCTGCCATAAAGTGGATGATGCTAACAACATCTTCATACTGTTCTTTAGAGAAGTGGTAAGACTTCATGGTCTACCTAAACCCATAGTTTCGTATAGAGATCTAAAATTGTTAGCAAACTCTTTGGGAAAGGCTAGGAACTAAGTTGAACTTTTCAACCTCTTGTCACCCTCAAACGGATGGACAAATGGAGGTAATGAATACATTCCTCATATTGAATTTGCATACAATAGAGTGGTCCATAAGACTACTAATATTTCTCCATTTGAGGTTGCATATGGTTTTAATCCTCACATTACTTTGGATTTGTTACCTTTGCATAATCCACATGAATTTATGCATAAGGAAGGGGTAACAAAAGCCAAGTTTGTTAAGAAATTACATGAGAGGATTAAAATTCAAATACAGAAACAAACTGAGAAATACATAAAACATAACAATAAGGGAAAAAGGGAGATAGTTTTTGAAAATAGAGACTAGATTTGGTTGCATCTTAGAAAAGATAGATTCCCTAGTAAGAGGAAGTCTAAGCTTAGTCCCTGAAGAGATGGTCCTTTCCAAGTCCTTAAGAGAATCAATAATAATGTATATCAGTTAGATCTGCCTGAGAAGATGAAGTACATGCTACTTTTAATGTTATAAATCTAACACCTTTTGCAGGTAGCACAAATGATGAGCAGAGACTTTTGATTTAAGGACAAATCCTCTTCAAGAGGGAGGGAATGATGATAGAGGCCTCAACACAGGACCAACCACTAAAGCTATGACAAGGAGAATACAAGAAGATTGGGACTCTGCTATTGATGGCAGAGACACTCTCTTATACATGTTCAAAAAAAGCCATAACCCAGGGCAATTTCCTAGATTAGGATTTTAATTTTTTTTGCTTATAAGTAGAGTAGGAAATTTACTGTAATTTTTATTTAACTAAATTAGGGTTAGGATTAGACATCTTGATGTGGGTTGATTTTAGGATTACACATTTTATGGGTTACTCTTTTGTTTATGAGTTTTGAGATTAGCAATTATTGTGAGAAACCCAAAAAAGATTCTCATCGGACACGAACTTAACCAAGTGGTTAAGTAAGTGTGAAGGTGCACTTCCAGAGGGCAAAGAGAAAACACATGTATGGTGGTTATAATGATGAAGGTGCGAAGATAAAAAGACATTAAATAAAGCATAAGATGATGAAGAAAAGCAAACATAAACGAATAAAATATTGGAAGAATGGCGTAAGGAAAAGGAAAGAAAAACACAAAGGTGAAGAGATTAAGAGATGCTTATGTAATAATTAATCACGCTACTTGGAGGGGGAGGAAACTCCGAGATAAGTGGTGAAGAGCCGCCACTTGAAGTGCACAAACATCGAAGATAAGACCCAATTTTTAAGACAAAGCTCACTAAACACTCTTGCAGAGTTTTCTTTCTATTTCAAATTCAAGGTCTTGGAGAACAAGATGGAGGGGTAGGGGTGTCATTTGTGAGAAACCTTCTAGAAGGTAAGTCAAAGAAACCCTAAACCTAGAAGCACTTGTCATGAAAGGTGAGGGCTTGACACAAGCCCAATTTATGCTAAGTACACCCCAATTTATGCTAAGTGAACCCTACTCTAGCTTATTCTTCTATTTGAACCCCCAAATTGAGCCCAGTTTATTTACATAAACTTGTCTTTTAAAAAGATCAGAAGAAAGAACATCAAATGCTCTAGCCTCTGTCCAATTCTTCTTCTACTGAGGTCCTTCTGAAGTTTGGTGGGGCCTTGTCTTAGATGCTGAGATGACTAACTTAATTATGAATTGTCTATTATGTCCTTGGTTATATCCTTGTCTAATTAGGTTGTATCACATCTAAAACCTACCTAGGGTATAATTGGGCTTAATTGCAGCCCACATTAAACCCTGATATGGTCATTAGACCTAATTAGGTCACATGGAGCACACATGATCATGACTTGTGACTCTAATTAGGTGTCTATTTTCAAACCATTTAGCATTTGAATTTCCCTCTCTTTTTTGTAACCTTTGGTCGGCCTCTTACACATATATAAGGAGTAGCTTGGCTCATTTTTTTCAAGATCAATTTTATGAGTGTTATGCAGCCAATTTTGCAAGCTTAAGCCCTCCTTTGTCTAAACCTCTCTAGGATAGACACTTTGGTCTTCTTCTTCACCTCTCCAAGTGATATGGCTGAACTAATCACTCTCCCTACTCTTCATGCAACTACAAGGAATCTATACTTCCAATAGAGTCATTCTTGACTCATCTCTTCAACTAACTTCCGCAAATCTCCTTCAAAATTCTAGAAAAACACCAACCGGATGAGAGGAGCCTATCAAAACTTATGACTGATGTGTTAGTTTGAGCTTAGCATAAATAAAATTATCTGATCATACTCATGTTTTGGCTAAAGTGGTTTTACATTGGTAGTGTATTATTACTGCCACCGATTTTAGCAAATTTACTGGATTGGTATAATTTCATTTTGAAATTATGAAAATGAATAAGTATTAAAAAAATTATTCAAAATGAAAGTTGTGAATTGTAGAACGATTTCAATGGTATAAGTTGTGCTTTTGAAGTAACACTTTTTTGTTTTTTTCTTAAATAAAGAAAACCAAAGTAGCCCTGGAATGCATAATTTTTTATACCAAATTTGCATGTACAATTATAATTGTAAAATAATTACACAAAATTAGTCCTTACGCCTAGTTCACTCTTTATTTACTTTTACTACAATTCATATCTTTAATATTAAATATTATACTATAAATTAGTATTATCATACTATAAATTTGAGCTATAATGGTTTTACAAGAGACAATAACGATACTGATTTTGAGTTAATAAGAAAGAATCATCATTGAAAATATTATTGAAGCGGTTATTTTTCTAATAACGAATAAGGTAATCACGATCATGAAGCATTTGTTCTTGGTGTGATTTAGAATGAGTATCCTTATATTTTGATATTTTTTTAAGTTATTCTTATAGAAAGCAACATGACTTTTTTTAGGTGAAAATTGATATTCTTAATAAATTGAGTTTATATTTTTTTAAGTTGATCGTCGTGTTGTTGATGGAGTTCGAGAGAAAATCCAATTGTAGAAGATTTTTTAGGTTCAAGTCGATAAGAACTAAATAAATTATAGTAGAATACATTAGTATAAATCAGAATAAGAAAATTAAGTGAGTATTGAATATTTATTATTCAATCCATTATATATATATATATATATGAGTTATATGTACATATATTTGTTTTGGTTGAATTTTATATTATTATGTTGTGATACATCTCGTATTTAGATAGATATATAAGTCTTCAAGTTCGAAATCCATTAATGAGGTGCAAGTGGTCCAATTTGATGGATAAATGAGTTTGAGTGTTCTACTCACGTAATTACTTTTGAGATTTTATTTTCACAACCATCAATTGTGGTTAGGGCTTTGCAACCTTTCATGAAGCCAAGTTAATTTAGTTTTGATAGTCAGTACAATGGTGTGATTCCTAATGTGCATTAATGAAGGTTTTTTTTCCTTCTTCGAGACGTTATGTCGTTTGGTGGCTAACGTTTCATCATTTTGTGTCATGTTGTCCTAAGACACAATATTTGAGTGTCCCATTGTTGTTGCGCCTAGAAATGAAGTGTTTTTAAACTCTTCGTATTCCATTCCATAGTTTTAAAACTCTTTTTTTGTGTTTGCAAGTGTTCATCGGCTTTATTTTAATCCTATGATTTTTTTTGTAAGTTAGAATACTTTGTGATATGATTCTTAAATTTCCAAAATATTCATGCGCATTCTGAATTCCAAAAGTGTATAAATATAAATTTAGTTATAGGTTTTGTCTCTTTTGTAAATAAATAAAATGAAAATACAATCCCTATATTTCAAGAAATGATTATTTGTCCCAGTAGTTAAGTTGATACTTTCTAAGTGGTCCTGGATTCAAATATAACTCCAAGCAAAATAATATTATTATTTTATTCTAATACTCCAAGCATGTTGTGCATGTAATCAGCTTAGTCTTTTTAAATTGTGGGTCATTCAACAATTGGGCCTCCAAAAGATTATTTGCCCTTGGGCTTGGATGTCCGCATCATTCCCTCCCTCTTGAGAAAGACCTTGGAAGTCTGCATTATTCTCTCCTTCTTAAGAAAGACTTGAAGTTAATTCCAAAGCTTCAGTAAAAGAAGACAAATCAAACACGTTAAAAGTGTTACTCACATTGTACTTACTTGGAAGATCAATCTTGTAGGCATTGTCATTAATCTTTTCTAAAACATGGAAAGGTCCATCCCCTCTAGGTTGGAGCTTGGATTTTCTTTGTTTAGAGAACCTTTCTTTCCTCATGTGTACCTAGAATTAATCTCCAGGCTCAAAGATTACTTTCTTCCTTCCTTTGTTAGCTTGCTTAGAATAACCTTCAACTTTTATTTCAATTTGTGCTTTAACTTTTTCATGTAGCTTTCTCACATAGTCAGCTAATAAGTGTCTAATTTCAGTAATATTTCATATTAAAATATAGGCATTTATGAAGATTTATTGCTAATTTACATATAAAATAATCCTTAATTTATGAATTTATACATTTTTACATTTTTATGAGCTTTATTTGAATAAGAGCATTTTATTCCAAAATTTGATGTTAATTTCATATTTCTAGGGAGCATTGAAGATTTGGAATAAAGGAGAATAATTTAAGCTAAAAAGAGAAAGCTGGAAGGTCCCAGAATGGAAAAATATGCAAAGAAAGATTGGGTCTTTTTATGTTTTATCATTTAGCCCATTAGTGCGACACAGGAAGCAACCTAACCCTAGAAAACTAGGATAAATAGAGGGCTAGAGGTTCAACCCTAGTGTGCCAAATTGAGAGGAAAACACCATAGAGGGAATTGTAACCCAATTGGGAGAATGAAAGGTGCTAGAAATATGTGTGACTAATTCTACCCTTCTTGGATTGGGAGTAATTTGCTCAAACTCTTATGTATTGAGGTTATATCTTATATATTAATATTCAGTTCTTGATTGATTATTGGTATTTTTGTTTTACTTTTAACTTTCCGTGACAAATTAATAATCTTAAATCTGACCGAGAGGTATTTTTAGGGTTCAGACCTAAACATCAATACTTAACATATTTGAGTGTTGAGATAGACTTGAAATGTTAATTTCCATTAACGTCTGATTGTTATTTCTAAGTTGTTTTTATAAGTATGCGAGAGATCGATATTTAGGAAACATTCTTAAGAATTTTATATGCGAGAGATTGATATAAATGAATTTCAATCAAAGAACTCAATATTAACATGCTAATCAAAATACATAAGACTGGGAGACATGAAGCCTAATCCCTATTTTTCCAATTGAAGCAACTAATTTTTTGTTTTTTTTTTCTTTTTGATCAGTGCCACCACTATCACTTCAAAACTATTTTTATTGTTTTGTTGTTATATTTAGCTAATTTTGTACTCGATAATTCACTGTTCATTGTGGGATCGATATCCGTTCTTAGGGACAATTATTACTTCTGACAAACGCG
>Ga0123341_1003868_pt1 | contig 12992 bp, 2 predicted proteins | sample Turbeapinknodule_FD_89959 | JGI IMG/M metagenome (GOLD analysis project Ga0123341, IMG submission 89959) | Root nodule microbial communities of legume samples collected from Mexico - Turtle bean Mexico pink nodule | ecosystem: Host-associated > Plants > Roots > Nodule | place: Mexico: Nepantla... | reverse complement strand
ATTTTAGAGACTAAAAGAATTATTGGTTTCTAAATTAGTTTCTGTTATTGATAAATAGTTTTTAAATTAGCTACCAAGATTTTAACTACCAATTATTTAGATTCAAAATTTGGTAACAAAAACTTTGGTAGCTAATTAAATATTAATTTATAAACTATTTATCAATAATAAAAATTAATTTAGAAATCAATAATTTTTTTAGTATCCAAAATAGTATCTAATTTAGTCAATTAACAAATAATTATTTGTGGTATCTAAAATTGGTTTCTATTTAATGATTTTCTTGTAGTAAGTCTTTTTTTAATATTTAAAATTATTTTTTTAGTCCTTAAAAAAGAAGTATAAAATTAGTTCCAAAAAATTATGTCATCAAACCAAATGATCTCTTGAAGCATGAGCTAAAGCTGCTTCCTTCAGTAATTTCCTAACACAAAAAATAATTCGACTTTGGCCTAGCTATATGCCATGTATAGTATGCACTTTTACCATGTGATGGCGCAAAAGACTATGCTACCTAGGGAGATGAGCATTGTCGAAAATCAAGGATATTGCGTAAAGAAGGAGTGCATTTAATGCAACATTCATATTCAAGCTTGTTAGACACAGAAAGGACTTGAGAAAAGTTGAAGCTACTCAACAGATAGAAACAATCTCTCAGCGAATTCTTCTTTCAATGTCTATATAAAGCCTTCCATCAAGAAGAAAATCAAAAGGGATGAAGTCACTTTGTGTCAAAAGGTTGCTCAGATGCAGAAAACTTCTTAGAACTTTCAAGAAGAAGAGAGAGATCATTGTGCTGAAAGTAGAGATTATGTCATATCCTTAGTTTCATAAAATTTTCATGAAGAATACTACAAGTGTTCATAGAACTACTTAGGAGAGAATGCTTATTTTTGTATTTGTCAAAAAGATGTAATCCCTCCCTAGAGAGCAAACACATAATTTGAACTTTAAGAAAAATCTTAAATCTTGTTTTCATTGAGAGACGCAGACACTCCCTAACAGACAAACTCTATGATTTGATAATCATAAGAAGCCTCAATCTTTCTAACTTAGCCAAGAAAGTTGTTTGGAAAAGAATATTCATTGAGCCAATGAGTGGCTAGGTGCCAAAGGTAAGGAATACTCAAGGGAGTAGCCAAGATTGGCTAGGTGCAAAACAATACTCGTTGAGCCATGAGTGACTTTGTAAATAATACTTTGTTGAGCTAGGAGTGGCTTGGAAAAGAATACTCCTTGATGGGGTCAACCATAATTGGTCGTGATTCGAAAGAACACTCTTTGAGCTAGAACTGGCTTAGGAAAGAATACTCCACGGGATAAGCCAAGAATGACTGCGAATCAAAAGAATACTCAGTTAAGTCAAGAGTGGCTTGTGTAAAAAATACTCAAGGGACTATCCAAGAGTGATCATAAGCCAAAAGAATACTTGAAATGTACTTGCAACACTAGTTTGCCTAGTGCAACTCAATCTATTGATTAAAAACTGAATGTAGTTTGTTGTGACAAACGAACCAATATAAATATTATTGTTTGTACTAACTTAAGAAGGAGAGTTATTTTGAAGATGCTTGTTTTAAAAATTATCATGTATTCAATTATTATATCAAACATAAGAATTACAATATAATCATTTGTTATAATCAATAAGAAAATATCGAAGAAAAATGATTCAATGAAGTTAGCTAGTTATGAAAGAGTTACAGTATGATCCTTTGATAAAATCAATCATCATTTGAGTGCATTTGATAAGACGATATTTGCGAAAAAAAGAAGAAGACAAAAACACAATTCAACCCTCCCTTCTTGTGTTATCCTTATTTTCATAGTTGGTATCAAAGCTTGCTTCTAAAGGGTTGATCACTTGACTGCGACTAGGGGAAAATATGCAACATTGCAAACATGGAACATCATATGCAACTGAATGAAAAAGTGAGGTACACGTCAATCTCTAACCTCCCTTCTATTAAAACACATTAAGTTGCATCATACCTCATCTTTGATATAGATGATTTGTCATCCTCTAAATATGTTGGAACAAGATTACAATTTTTTTTTTAATTTTTCTTTAAAGACTTGTTTTTTTACTACATCAAACGAGAAGTCGTCATATCATGAACAAACAAACGCTCCATTTGATATTTAAATATGAAAAAACATCAAGTTTGTGAACTCAAAAATCTCTTCTCTATTTCATGGATAAGCATCAATAAAATCTAATTTAGTTTGACTTAAGAGGCATATTGCATGATCAAGAACAAGTTTAAGTTGCTTGCCCTTTCAGTGGTCAATCTAAACAGCAAGTATGTATACAACAGAGGGAAGCATTAAGAACTAATAACCAAGGACCAAATACAATTTGGGTACCACAAGAAAATGTTCTTTATGGTATGAGTACAATGAACAAAGAAATAGCTTAAACGAGAGAACAAAAAAATTGTGGTCAACATCATCTGAACTAGAAATTGATCCATAATGAGTAGCCATTGGAGAATTTTAGTTGCATTAAAGAGTTATAATGATGATACAACAAAGCCTTTAATGCATTACACTCCAAGCGTCTTGACATAAAATTTTTATCGAAGACAATTAAGGAAGCATGACACCATGCTTTCATATTCACTATCAAAGGGAACTCAACAACCAACTCGCAAAAGGGAACTCAATTCTTCCTCTATCTTGCAAAAGGAAATACTTCACAACCTTTCTTTTTTAAAAAAATAATCAAAGTCTTTAATCCTCTCTGACTCATCTTTATTCAAGCCTTCACTGTAAAGAATCAATGGCTCCTAAGAAGGTTGCACAAAAGACACTCTTCATTTCCTCTGTTGCAGAAGTAATAATAATGGTTATTGAACATCAGTTCATTCCTGAATGCTTTCTTAACTTTGTAAATGTGGAACGAGCAGGGAATATATGGACAAAGTATTTGGTCCAATTAGTTGGTAAAAATTTCTTGTTCTAAGGAACCTCTGGAACCATCAAGCCTATAGTTGGTTCTTGACAAATGCTTAGTCAATGGAAGATGGAATTGAAGGAGAAGTTTAATGGAAGAAGATAAAAATCTCCATGACAAACATCGACAAGACATGAGTTTTTAAAGGAAGAAGGTTCATCATTCTCAAGCAATTGGGGCAATAACCTATCTATAGAAGAGGTTGACACACTATTGTATGGAATTTCGGAACCAACATCTACCACGTTTAAGTTAGGCATTTCCTAGAAAGCTCAAATCTGATGTCACTAGAAAGAATGATCCATGGCATCCTATTTAGTATCGTATTGTCGTGTGTAGTATCTAGGGATAACGTTTCAGATGAAGACCGATTCATGTTATTCCATATTTTTTTTTCAGAACAGGCCTATTAACTTGCCTTCATTCATCATGAAACACATGGAAACAACATTCAAAGATAGGATTATGTAGAAAAGGAGAAAAATTCATATTTCATAATGTATGCTATTTTCTAGAATCAAACATCTACATGATGTTCGTTATCAATAAATGCCAACAAATGAACACAGTGGAGAATGGGATGTCTTCATCCACATTAAGATTAATATAGTTAATGAGGTGAATGAGGTACTCAATAAACTTCCCAAGCACACTTACGAAAGCACAAGTACGTTTATTCGATCAATAGCACAAGTATAAGCCTTACCTCCTCAACAATCAACCTTGGTCTCAACTAGCCAAGTTTATCCTAAACTTCCATCTGAGGGAAGTTCAAGACAATATTTCACTCACAGATAAAATGCTACTTTTAAGCACAAAAGCCCAATCTCTCCCATCAAACCAAGATCTTCAAAGAAACCTAAAATCACTTTATATGAACACACATCAAACGAAAAGGATTAGTGAAAAATAGGACACGACACAAGAAGGGATGATTGAATTGTATTTTAAAACTTTTTTAGTTTTTCATTGATATCGTGTGTGTGTGTTGTCAAATGATAAACAAATGAATACTCCAATAAAGTTAAGAATTTTTGCAAGGTTGATTTATCTTCTCCTTCCTTCTTTAGTCAATAAAATAGATGTATAACACGCAATGTAAGAGATTAAAGAAAATAAAAAGATACTTAATATTTTTATATTGATTTGTTTGATCGCACAGACTACATCCAGTTCTTGACCAACCAAACAAGTTCTACTAAGCAGACTCAACCTACAAAGTACACACAAGTATTCTTTCCACAAGCCATTTTTTACTTAACAAAGTATCCTTTCAACAAGTCACTTCTGACTTAAGCAATTATTCTTTACATAAGTCACTTCTGGCTTAACTAAGTATTCTTTCAACAAACCACTTTTAGCTTAACCAAGTATTCTTTCCACAAGACATTTCTGACTTAATTAAGTATTCTTTTAACAAGTCACTCCTGACTTTTACAAACATGAGATTTGGGTGATCAATAGATCATGAGCTTAGCTCATTAGAGAGTGTAACATATTTTGACGTATATAAGGTTAGGTTCTTTCACTAGTTCTCCGAAAATGAACACAAACAATGTTCTTTACAAATATTTTAGGGCGCAAAGTATTTTGATAGAGTTTCAACACCGGCAAAAGTATGACTCTTTTCTTGTTCTTCTCTTTGAAACATATCTTCTTATAGGCTTCTTCAGTAAATTAAGTCATTTTGATCTTATAATCATTAATGTTTTTTCTAGAGTCATGTTTAGAACAAATTTGTCATAAACTCCATTGAGTGCTTTTAATTTTCATTTTTGAGTTCTTAAATTTCTACTAGATCCATAGCAATTTTCTTTTAAGTTAGGTTTCCATTATCATCTTCTCCAACATTCATTTTTGAAAATTTTCTGAAAATTTTTCGTGGTGCAATAAGAAGAATCCATAGTTGAGAATATCAAACGAAACTTTTGTGTTTTTTTTCATTGGATCTGTGGTGTGAACAGTAATTTTGGAGGTGCAAATAGGAATTTGAAACGTTTTTCATATTTGCTTGAATTGTTTGGTGTTTTCATTTGCGATTTGTGCTTCTTTAATATAATCTTCTTCATTTTTCTGTGAGCTTTATTAAAATCCTTCGATTAGAGAACAATGAAGTGGTCGCGAATGGAGAATTTTGTGATTTTCGACGAACATAAAATAGTAAACGATAAACAATAGTGAGATTTATTCATCTTGAAGTATTGAAAATGTGAGTCAATTTGCGAAGCTTGATCATAATAGTGCATCTTTTGCGGTGGTTCTGTTCAAAATTGGAGAGCTTTATCGCGCACACCAGTTCGTTCTCTATCACGGTGGTTCTATGCAAATGCAATTTAGTTGAAGAAGTAAATTCTGCATTATTTGTTAAAAGTTGTTTAGCGTGGGTTTTTCTGTTCTGCTGGTTTTGATAGAATTTGTTAGAGTGATTTTCGGTGAATCTCTTTGAACTGAATGCATAAATTTTTTAGTGAAATTGTTCAAAAAAAAAAATTGTGATTTGTTTTCGACGCTTTTGGAAATTTTTCAATGTGAACACAAGGACCTTATTTTTACTAGATGATTTGAACCTACTGTAAACTCAAAAATAGATATATAATATATAAGAGAATGTGATTGGATAATGTGAATTTGTTCAAATACGAGTCTCAGTGTCTACTTTTTCCTCCATTATGTGATGTGGTATTTTTCTCATTTGATCACATAAGAATACACTACAATTATCATTGATTTAATATAAGCATAAATATATAATGTAAAGCTCTTCTTATTGTAGTTTAATGATCATAGTTTACCTTAATGCCCATTAGCTAACGTTTACTGCTTACTTTATAATTTCAGGAGCAATAATATAATAGGGACAATGTGCAGTGCAACTAGAGCATTTGGATTTGTCTCTCAAGTGCAAGCTAATAAAGCATATGTGAGTCTAGCTTGTCTTAATAGATCATTTTCCATATTGAATACTTGTATATATTGTATGTTTTCATGGATGTTTTATTCATGAACTCAAAATTTGATTTACAAAATGCATTTAGCTGGTGGGAAGTACTTCAGTACTTAATTTATGCACTTAATTTCCTAAACTTTTAGATAGAATCTTGGTAAGATGAAACAAGGACTAAGTCAAGGAATCCATCTAGCAAGGATATTTTATAGTTACAGAAAAAGTAGTTATAGTTTTGTTGACTTGGGCAAACATTGGTTTCCAAATAAGTGAAGTAAGGTCTGGATTTTAAGAGATTGAAAGAGGATGCATGGGGATACGAGAGAAAATTGGACCTGGATTTATTGGAAATTGCATATTAGTTTTATAGTTTGAAACCAGGATTCGAGGGTGAACTGGGTTTGGATGTTTGAGATAGTGATTTGTTACATAGGCTACAATTATTGGTAGTACACTAGTATGGCCACCCACACTTGGCACCTTTGCACTTTGTTATGGTGATCTAGTGTGACCGTGTTACAAATCCTAACATTTTTTTGTGATGGTTTAGTATGTATTATGGAATTTCATTTGATATTGAAACAAATAACAATAGGAATCTAATAATTCCACTTAGTAATAAAACAATCTAGTATAGGTCCTTTTTGACTGAGGTGCTTTGTTATGTATATGATAGTAAACAATTTGCTTATTTGACCTGGAGTGTTGTTCTCATCGAGAATAAACGTCCTAGGTAAAAGTATATCAGCAACATTGTTCCCATGCTAGACCTGCAATTTCAAGCATCCATCAATTGAGCAATTCACAACAAGTGACAAAGTATAAGCCAAGGTAATGGATTTGTTAATTAAATATGGGAGTTGAATCATACACGGTGGCAAAGAAAAAGAGAACCCTTTTAGGATCAAGGGCCCATGAAGAAGGTCGTCTAGAACTATTTATTCGAGTTGTACTACATTTGGTTTCTATGGGGTTACTACCACTGGTGTTATTGGTTGTCATAGTAATCTCCTGATAGACGAGTGGGTTGATGGAATGGTCCATTGACCCTACTGCCATCCCCGTTGTCTTTTCAAGCGTGCAAGGCCCAAGAAGTGTACCTATACAAAACAATAATATCCACGATCATAATTAGTATAAGGATTTGTTAGCAACTAAGTTGTTCAAACTTCAGATAATGCCAATTCTTGTGGCCCCAAATGTGGGTACCCATAAACAAAAAACATGCCATTGTATTGTACTTGTACCAAATTGATTCCCCCTAACCAAAATCCCTTTCAGTTCTATTAGGATTGAAGAAAATATTTATCAAGAAGACTAGAGCAATAGAACATGAGACCCTCAATATAACAACTCAAGTAAGTTGAATTAAAAATGTTTAGTCTGCTTGCTAAGTTTGAACATGATACTTACTTAACTCATTTATATCATATGTTTATTATCAATCAATTGCCTCCTCGGTTGACTATGTTTAATCATTCTTCGGTAATGTTTTAAAAAGTTAAATAACTTGTTTTATTTTTCAAATTTACATTTCTAACTGTAATACATGTTTATATTGTAGGTTTCTGATTAAGGAAGTGTGCCAACAAATTCAAGACATCTAGAGGAGAATATGTGATTGTTGAAGAATGTAGTATAATATGGAAATGATTTTTTATCTATTTTGTGCTTTGTGAATAATATGTTATATTTTCATTTGTAGTACTTTATAGTACTATTCGTCTTATATTGCTTCCTCATAGTTTTTTTAACTCATATTTTGTGTTTGAATTTGAATTTCAATGTATTTACTTGATATATTTTGGTATACTTTTATCAATATTTTGATATATTTTTTCAATTGATGAATGTTATATCCATTTATTTGTTTTATTTATTGAAAAAATACTTTAGCAAACATAGATAAATAAATACAATAGATGTAAATAATTGTGGTTTAAAAAACACATGAATGCCTAAATAATAAATGAATAAAAAAATAAATTTTCATAATTTTGAAACCTATGATATTTTACGGAGGTTTTGAAACCCATGATATTTTACAGAGGTCTTGAAACCTATGATATTTTATGGAGGTTTTGAAACCCATGATATTTTATAGAGGTTTTGAAACCCATGATATTTTATAGAGGTTCTGAAATCTGTGGTATTTTACAAAGGTTTTGAAACCCATAGTATTTTATGGAAGTCTTGAAACCCATGGTATTTTATGGAGGTCTTGAAACTCATGGTATTTTATGAAGGTTCTTAAACTCGTGGTATTTAATAGAAATTCTGAAATACCTTTTTTGAGGTTTAAAAAAACCATAAGAACACATTCTCCATAAATGGTTTAGTGGGAAAAACTACAACCCTAAGTAAATGACTTAATGAAGGTTTTAACCCTCCGTAATATAAAAATAAACCTCATTTTAAAACCATTTTTTCTTATAGTAATATAAGACATTCTCTATTTTTTTTCATATTTAAGCTTTGAAATATTTTGTACGATGTTTGATTTATTCATGAATCTCAATCATGATGTCATTGTTAAACACAAGTTAGTTAGGATGAAAATGAATCATATTTTTTTAAGAATTGATTTTTGAAGAAAAAAAAGGATGAAACTTTTGTTTATAATAAATACTAGTTTTGATATTCTTCAAAGAAATACGTGCATTGATTAATATAATAGTGAAATATATTTTTAGTTTTTCAATCAAAATATTATTTTTCAATAAAGTAAAATTAGTTATTTAGTCCTTAAAAATAAAGTCTCTCGTCAAACCGATCTCATTCTTTGGAAGAAATAAAGGTTATGGTTTTATCAAACCAATTTCATTCTTTAGAAGAAAAAAAGGTTATTCTCTATCAAGAATACTTTTACAACATTAATTGAAATATGTTTAACTGGATTTAAAAATTAATTTTTCACTTATCTTAATTAAAATATGTTTTTACAACAATTAACACCAAAGATCAATTTCTTTGAAACATAAAAGCTACAAAATAGATATTCATTCTCTTAATAATTTTTTATACACAATTAAAAATAGAATCTCTCACTCATAATAAGACTCATTAAATATGCCATACTTCGAATTATTAAAAATCTTGATTTCAGTAGTAAAATGCATGATTATTATTTTCTTTAAAAGACATAATATTTTTCTTTCAAAAAAGAGTTGTGGGTTGCTTTTACAAGTTAGAAAGATCTATTTAAAAATGTGAACTTACCGTATATATAATAACAGTATTGGTTTGATTTTTAAATTTTTCTTTTTTAATCCTAGTTAGTCCAATGATTTGATTGATTATTTCTTAACTTTAAATTAAATTATTTCAAACTTTAATAATCACATTTTTTTACGTTCATTTTAATCTTCTTATAATCTTATACAGTGTTATCAAATGTCTCGTGTAATTTTCTTATCAAATGTAAAACGATAATTATAAGAAGAACCAACTATTGAATAAAAAAATATTTAGTCACTAAAGAATAAGAAATATTTTTATTCTTTGTCAACATAAAATAAACAGTAATGAAAAAAAGATTTTATAATTATTATACCTATTCGAAACAAATATATCCCATCTCAATTTGATGTCAGAAAAATTACTATCAAGTTCTTACCACATAATTTCACTCATTATAACATTTAATCCACTTTTTTTAAGCATTAACCACAACCAAATCATGATTAGAACATAATTTTACTATAAGAGGAGGGAAAAATAGAAGCAAGTTTTTACTTTTTGCATCTTATAGTTTTTCCTCTCAAAGTACCATACAAAATCATTTTATAATAGAGTTTTTTTTTCTTTTGAAAATATTACAATCCATAACTCTTTACATTATAATTACATATCGTACATTTAAAATATTACATTTGTCTTTTAAAAATTGCAATATGTAACAATACAGATTCTAGTATTAATATTTTGGATTGTCTAATTCAAAAAAAACTTTTAGATATAGCAATCTAAAACAATAATAGAACCAGTATAGTTTTTTTTTTTTCTCAAAATGTTTTCTAAACTTATCTTGTCTCTTACAAGAGAGCTAAGTTTAACACCTTCAACTCTACCAATCCTCTTTGTAAAGGAAATATGCAAAGTGATGAGAAAAAACTAAGTGGTGCAAGAAACAAAAGTCACACAAGCATTTGGGAAAATCTATGAAAAGCCCAATTCAACCTGGGAATTTCTTTCTGCACCTCCATATATCTTCATGCACTCTCATATTTCTTAAAATAACAAAAATTTCCTGTATTTTATTAATTTCTTTTTACATTCTAGGACACTTTTCGGATTACAGAATTCATAAAGCAAATTTTGTATTTTGGATTTTAGATTTTAGAATACAAAATATTAGCATGTATTCTGGATTTGGTGCTCTGATGTATTTGTAGATTTAGGAGTGACAAAGTGGGTTTGGGCCCGACAAGTTGGCCTGTCAACCTGCCATAATTTAGGCGGGTGTGATCAACTTATTGAACATGTGAACTCATATAGGTCTGACTCTCTTCTTTACTTTTTACATTTAAAAAGAGGAATCTCATGTTTTTAGAATTAAAATTGACAGTTTTCAATGTTTTATATAGAACTTTGTTTACATTAATTTCTTTGTACATCATTTGATTTATTGAAGTATAATTGATATTTACTTTATTTAGTTAGACATTAAACTTTATTTGATTAAAATATTAAAATTTGATTCAATTTGATTGTTGTTCTTTACTTTTTATTTTATTGTCAAAAAAGTGATAACAATGACTAACCCCAAGTAAATAGATCCAAAACAAAAAAATTAAAAAAAATTACAAAAATTTCACAGGAACGGATTACTAATTTCAGTTATTCACGGACCAATCTAGTACATTCTGCTTTTAGCGAGTTAGTGACGGATCGGACAAAAACGAATCGAGTTGACCGATTTTGCTACCCTTACTATGTGCCTTTGTAAAAATAACTTTTCCAGGCTTTATATACCTATGCAGATTCGGATTGACATGTATTATCATTCACATACCCTTCTTAACTAGTAGGCAAGGGTTCAATATTGTCGCGTATCACACCAAGAACCTCAAGCACCATCCTCTGTACACAATCTTCCACAACCTCCTCAGCCACGACATCTTCAACACCTTACTCATGCAACACAAAATTGCCACTCTCGAGCATGCACTCTCAAACGTAACCGCTCCATCAAAAACTGCTTGTGGTATATGGACAAAGCTCAGAAAACTAAAGAAGAGAAGAGGGGGTGCTGCACAGTTTTTTTATTAAGGGTCAAATAGTAATTTTAACATCTCATGGAGATGAAGAAAATATTGAAGGTGTAATAAGAATTGGCCATTCAACATAAGTCCTTCAGCCAGAAGGGTTTCTGGGCCTTCCTCTTGGGTCTACCTTAGACCCACAGTGTAACTCTCTTAGGACTGTTTTTTCCTGCACTTCCATATATTCTTTCTCCACCTCCATAAATTTTTGTATTTTCAAAAATACTCCTCTGTAATATTTTGGATTATGTAATTCATAACTTTTTTTCCAAATTTGTAATTAGTTTCTATATTACATAATCCGAAAGCTTTTTTTCATATGGATAATTAGTTTTAGAATCATGTAATTTGGAAGTCTTTTTTAGCTTCCAGATTATGTAATCCGGAAATCTTTTTTCAAATGCGTGTCTAGATTATATAATCTGAAAGATACTCTGTGGAGGTGGCACAAGAAGTATAAAAATGTATTTTTTACATTTTGTATGGAAGTGGCAAAAGAACCTATGGAGGTGGAGGAAGAAACAGTTCTCATTGAGGGATGGATCATAAGATCAACTTACTAGTAATATAGTCAAGTTCTTCCTACACCCAATATTTTTAACCTGCACCTAACATAATTTTTTATTTCCAAAAATATTTTTCATTCCAGAAATAAAAATCTGAAATTAAAAATAATACATTTCAAAAAAGTATAACCAAAATTCAAAATTCAAAATCCCATCGGATAAAAAAAATCATAATACATAAAATTCGTTAAAAGGAATTCCATAATGTATAATCCTATTTATTTAAGAATTTTTTTTCCATACTGAAATTGGGTGATATGGTGCAGTAATTGCCCCATTTAAAGTAGTCATTCATTTGACATTTGAACCCAATAATACAAAATTTCTGACGTATTTGTCCATTGCATAATCTTAAACTGAGTTAATGCTACTTGTTCCCAGATTTATTGTTGTTCCAACCTTCTATATAATTATTTATTTTCTGCTTTTCTCTTACCCTGCAAAGTACATGGTTCACACCTCTAATCCATATTAACAAGACTTTTTCTCTCACACTATTTTAACAATATCTATGAAGATTGATCAGAAAGCACTAACATTAGAAAGTTTGCTCAAATTCCAGTATCATAAAAAATTGTGAGTTGTTACCAATTTGACTTGTAATTCAATTTCAGAAAGTGTTGAATGTTTATAACTTTATGCAGCTTTAGTTTTGGTCTTTTTGTTAATGCTGCTACACCCAATTGGAATACCAACCAAGAATTTCAGATATAATTTTAGGTATAAACCATTTGCATGCCAATTGGTCACAATATGCCAACCCAAAAAGTCAAAAATTACAGACCAAACAAAAGACAAATGAGATTGATATCATGTTCGGCCATAAGGTATCATGTCACTGGAACTCAAGAATGAGATCATTTTTCTACAAAATTGATAGCTTTGATATCTTAAAAAAAATACGTTTTTAAAAATTATTTTTATTCTGTTAAAATTAAAATGTGGGTATATATACTTTACAATTTAATTTCCTATTAATCTAAGCATAACATATATAAAAAACAGAACTATAACTACCTTATAATGAACATGGACCATTAATTGAAATTGAATAAAAAAGAATGGATTTTGACCATCATGGGGTATTTTTTTCCCTTTTTATCAAAATGGGGTCGCTTTCAAAAAAAATTACAAATATGGGCAAGTTGTGCCAACCCACGTCAACTCCTGAAGACTTTGTCCACGTCATATATATATATATATATATATATATATATATATATATATATATATATATATTTTTTTTTAAAATTTTTATATTT
>Ga0123341_1003867_pt1 | contig 12992 bp, 4 predicted proteins | sample Turbeapinknodule_FD_89959 | JGI IMG/M metagenome (GOLD analysis project Ga0123341, IMG submission 89959) | Root nodule microbial communities of legume samples collected from Mexico - Turtle bean Mexico pink nodule | ecosystem: Host-associated > Plants > Roots > Nodule | place: Mexico: Nepantla... | reverse complement strand
TTCCCACGACTTTATTCCCTGTCCTTAAATCAGGGTCAAGCAGTGGGTGAGGTTGGTGAATGGATAAACTCGGAGTGGCGGTGGAGTTTGAAGTGGAGGCGTGCTAGATTTGAGTGGGAGACTCCAATGGAATCAGACCTTAGCATGATCTTATCCAGGGTCATTTTGAAGAAGAATGTCAAGAACAGTCACACGTGGGGGAAGGAGAAATCACGGTTGTTCTTTGTGAAATCCGCATATGAATGCCTAGCTAAGCAAGTTAGAGATCCTCAATCCAAAGTGTTTAAACTCTTGTGGAAGGCAAAGGCATTCCCAAGCGTAGTCACGACAGCTTGGAGGGTACTTGTGGGTAGAATGCCTACAAGAGTGGGCTTGAGTAGGAAAGGGGTGTTGATGACCTCTACGTCTTGTCCTTTATGCCAGCTGGAGGAGGAGTCATGTCAACACCTCTTCTTGGAATGCAAACACGCTCAACGGGTATGGTCTTTGTGCTTTAATTGGATAGGTATTTTATCTGTCCAGCATAATGATTTAAAGGCGCATTTTCAAAGCTTTTTCTTATTCCAAGTTAGTAGCAAACAAAATGTGCTATGGAAAGGTGTTTGGGCAAATGTTATTAAGAGCATATGGGATCAAAGAAACATGATTGTTTTCCACCACGGGGTAGTAGACGTGGAGGAAGTCTTCCAAAAGGCTCAACTCAAGTCTTGACTATGGTTGAAGCATAAAACACCTTCCTTTAACTATTCCTTCGTTGATTGGGTCCTTAATCCATTTATATGCATTAGGAGCTTCAAGTAGTTTCTCCAGGCAAGTCTTTGATGAAGATACATGGGAATGGATTAGCCTATATCGATTGCTGGAGAAGAAGGTTTTGAGTGGAATGTTGTTCATGGTTTCTGATGGGAGCAGAGGATGGGTCGGGGTGCCAATGATGATCCAAGGACAAATCAAGCAAGCTGAAATGCTTGGAAAGGGATGCTTTGGTGTTGGAGGTCTGAAAGTCATAGGGATCTTGGGAGAAGTTGAGATAGCTCTGGTGCTTCAATAGGTTTCGAGAGTATGCACTGCTTTGAGAAGTGCACTATCCTTCACTCAATTCATTCTCACCCACATGTGAGCTGGCGTAAACATCACCAGTACAGTTGTGAGAATGCTGGAACTGGTTTAGTGGTGCAGGACAGGCTTGCTGGAGCTTGGAGGCTGCTCATCTTGTACATACAACTACAGTTTTTTTGGTTTTGGCATGGGTAAGTTGGGAGCAAGGCTACAACAGATGAAGATATGGAAGGGTGGTGTTACGGAAGGACAACAGTAGGTGTATGTTAGGTGCTGGCTTTGGATGATGGTATTTGGTTATTTTAGCTGGAAGGGGAGCTGGTGGTCTTGGAAGAATATGCTGGGGTAGAAACGTGTGAGGTTGGTTTGAGTGCAAGAGAAATCATCACTTTTTGGAGCCTGCTGCAGTTGAGAATATATATCAAGCATTTTGGTGTTTAGTGTTTGATTTCCTCATGGTTCTGTTGATGGGCTAAGCGACTTGCGTAGGTGAAAAATAGGATGGTATTTTGTAAGGCAAGTTACTCCGGGGTACTTGTTGCCTTTTCCACTGCTAAGGAGGCATCCTTAGGATTTCGTTTTAAGGGATAGATCACAAGCTAAGAGCACCCTCCTCACGATTGCATGGAGGATGGGTTTAGTGGGTTTGTAAGCTCAATCCTGCTGCTATGATTCTGTTTTTGCAGGGTTTAGCTTTGTATCTATAGCTGCAGGTATAGCCTCTTTATGGTTGTTCAGTGGTATAACCAGTTTGTGGTTTGTAAACGGGTTGGGATACCCCTAAAATATCCCTCTTAATTTAATTTATTCATTGCAGATAAAAAAAAATAGGATCGGATGATGATATTATTGAGAATAAACGGTTCCCTCATACGGTGCTTAAGCATGTAAAATATTCTGAGTGAAGACTTCAATCACGTTTGCTGAACGTCTTTTATCTCTATTATATAAGTTGAAGCTTACTGTTTGTCTGAGGTAACATCCCTACCATACGAGGAGATGATTTGGGAACCACAAATCTACAAGTGTACAGTGTGTGAAGGTCACAAAAGAACCATCCTGATGCACCAAAACTAGCTTCATCACCCCATTACTATCCCAAACCAACTTTTACGTTCTTCAGCAGTGACTCACGTTTTCCTTGGCTCCACAAACACAGCTGTTGTCCTTTGAGGCACAACGAAACAACCAGAAGATGTCTCGTATCTTGAGCTCTTAACTAGGTCATCGGATGATGATACCTGTAATGTAACAATGCAGAAAAGGAAATTTACCAACATTTCTTAAATTATAAATTGACAAACCTACCTCAATAAATCAAAGAAACATGAATCAATATGCACAGGATCTTTTCTTGTGTCTGAATTCTAATCCTAGAGTTCTGTTCATTGTTGAGTCCCGAGGAAAAATCATTGTTACTAAAGTTAGCACAAACATGGACACTGGTCCAACATGGACACTTCAACACATATAATCTCTGAAATGTACGATACAAGGACACGAATCTATATATTATATAATTATGAATTATTCAAAAGGATTTATTCCTTATTTTTATAATCATAATAAAAACTTATACAATAAGTTTGAGTTTATAAAAAATTAATGTATTTGTTATTTTTAAAATTGTGTCGAAAACGTGCTAGAATTGTTAGAGATTTAAAAAACATTGTTTGAATTAGACATTTCACTGATACGTTTCGTACGGGTGTGGTATGTATGCGTGTCGATGTCTAATACTATGTCTGACATGGGCACGTCATTTTAGAGGTGTGTCCTTACAATCTTATTTTGCATTTAAGGCAAAATCATACTAACTAGATTATGAACATAAAGAAAGGCCACTTGAAACTATTACATGATAAACATAGTCTGGAAATATTCAATTTTTCATCATTTAAATTCTTAAGTTTTATTTGTACCTGTATGGGATGCAACTGGAGGCTTCTCGATTGCAGGGCAGGGCTAACAAATGATACTTCTTTTGGACTTGCGTTGACAACAACCACAATGAAGGAATATCTGCCAACACCATTTGTCAACAAAACTAATGGATGTAAGTCTTTAAACGAAAAAATTACAAAAGACTTTTTAACATACATGGGATCCAGCTGAGACAACCCAGGAAAGCCGTCGTGACCATCTTCAATGCTCATCACTATGACTCCACAAACCCATGAAGGTCCTGTATTGTGAAAGCTTACTCGTTGCTGCAGATATGACAAATCAAATGTTAGCTCTTGTGTACCAAAAATATAGGATCTTGTAACATTAAATGTTTTATGCATGATTTATCTCTTATCTGTAAGATACAAGCAAACTGAAAAAAAGGTACAAATTATTATCTAAATAAAAGAAATCACAGGCTCAACTCATCCATGAGACAAAAGATATGCAAGGTTTTAAAATATCAAGGTGAAAACCCGAGTAACCACAAGTGAGATTAATGATGAAGGCGATGCCAGTACTAATGATTATAGAATATTCTTTTACCTGCCATTTTTTTCAAAGTAAATGAGTAGTAACTCCTTTCATTATGGAAGGAAAATGAAGCAGATTTATAATCGTATCATTCAAGAGTCTGAATAATTTTAGGCATGTTAAATAACCAAAGTAATCATAGATAACTTTGAGGTCTGAATATTTGGAATTGTATGAGGCAAAATGTGTTCAGGTTTTAGAGGAAAAAGTTTTATTTAAGGTGGAAATAGTCAGACACAAGACTGAGCTGAAAATAATGGTAAAATACAGAACCAGAAACAGAACGAAAATACTTATGACTTACTCTTATGAAAGTATAGTTAAATAATTAGTCACTGACAAGGAACTTTATTGCAAGACACTAAAAGAAGAAATAATTTCATAAAACAGAAATTTAAAATGGCTGACCTTGATAGCATTTTCTGTCTTCAAGCGGAAAAGCGGTGAAGAGTACCTTATACGCAACAGGTTCAAGAAATTGTCCACGGCAGCAAGAATGTGAATCTTCTCAGGCCTGAAGGATGGGTTTGCTAGTCTTGGTTTCATTCTGAAAATTAACAATAGGATTACTGCACATAAAAAATTCAATAACCCAAAGGTCATAATTATACTGCTAGATAAATTGGTGATCCAATGTAACAATTTTTATAAATGGTAATAATAAAATATTCTGATGCTTACAGTGGCCAGTTCTTTTCATTTTTCTCCTGAGGAGGAAGTCCAACACCCCAATTATTACTATTGTATGTAAAGTCAAGTCTGGAATTGAGAGTGCACAAAAGCAAACGCATAGTAAGTTCCACTAAATAGTGGAAAATAACTGGATTGTTTGTTAGAATGAATATAACTTCTAGAGCATTATAATGAAGTAGATGACATATACTAATTTTGGCATGGCCAAGTCAAAGAGAAACATTAGTTACTATATGTACAAAATACCTGTTGAACCAATCACCAGAATTGTATGAATCTCGGTCCAGTGATTTTGAGCGGAGTATCTCATCTCCAGAATGAAAAAATGGTATACCCTAAGGACACAAATTCTTTAGCAGCTGAATAGACTCACAAAAAATTGCATGTTACAATCTAAGCAATCAGTTTGGCTAATAAAAACAAGGAGACTGCAAGATCCACTTTTCGAAATTCACCAGCTCAAATATCTAGTTTAACAGTGAATAAAACCAAAAGTACAATTATTGCTACATGTCTATGTAGCACAGACACTGACACGGACACTGATACGACACGGACACTGATACGAGACGGACACGGACACGGGGACACGAATCTATATATTATATAATTATGAATTATATAAATTGACAATAAAGATTTATGTGCACAAGTATGTTCCAGATTATATTTTGGAGCAGAAAGATGTTTTTCATGACTGGTTCAGAAGGATTTGTTTCTTATTTTTATAATCATAATAACAATTTATACAATAAAGTTTAAATTTTTATAAAATCAATGTATTTTTCCTTTTTAAAATTGTATTAGAACCGTACTAGAATTGTTAGAAATCTAACAAATACTTTTTGAATTGAACACTTCACGGATACGTGTCCTACAGGTGTCATAGGAGTGTCCTACAGGTATCACGGATACTCGTATCGGATACCGACACGCCATTTAAGAGGAGTGTCCGAGCTTCATAGCTACGTGTAAGAAAAATTGGAGTTAACATTTCTTAAAAAATTACACACAAATACACACTGATGGTGTGCAAGTCCTCTTCTGAGGAGATAAAAATTCAGTTTCAGTTATGGAGGTCAAAACATCACCAAAATATTGTGACAGTTTCTTGTTAAAATTGCCATGACATCACTGAGGCACTTGTTTACCGAGACAACATGAACTCATCGGGTGAAAATGATTGAAGTTGTTAATTTATGTGATCTCTTCTTCTCATTCAAAGTTGGCACCAATCTAAATTTTCACCTCTAACCTTGGTGCCTTCATATATGTTTAACTCTATTCTATCCTATTTGGTGCACCTAATAAATAGACCAAGATCAGAATATATATGCATCAACAAAAATAATAGAGATAAATAAATCTCGAGTTTTTAACAGTGAATAAAACCATTTAATTTCTTTAACCTGTGATAATGCTACTATACTGGTGGCCAAATGGTTTATCCTACATCTCTCAGTTACAGTGACGTCCATTGGGGTCTGAAAGTAAGGAAAAAATTTGTATCAGAGACCATGAAATTTGTTTTTGCAAAAGCAACAGAGAATTTTGAGAATATTTATGATACCTTTAAGCTCACAATGTCAAATAGGGTTTCATTGTCATGAGCAGAAACATAATTGATCTGCAAAACAGATGCCAATGAGATAATCTCTCACTAAAAAGAAAAAAAGTCTGCCATTCCCTTCACATAGTTGAAAGTGATGTTCAATACTAATAATTTAAATGCACAATGTTTCTCAAAATACAGAACATGTTTTAGATATAAGAGAAGAACAGTTGAGGGATATATAACAATAATCTTACAGTCTCTATGGGGCATGAGGCATATGCAACAGGTGTCCCATCATAAGTTAATATTTCTGACCCTTTTACCTGACACCATCAAAATGAAGTTATTAGAAAGATTTCTTGTATGAAGAATTATCTCACAACAGGTAAAATATCTTTTAATTATACTAGCATGGTCAGCATTCAGTGGAGAAACATAGAACAATCCACTCATATATAATAAAAGAGTCCTTACATAAGATATGTCTCCTATCATACCATTTTTGTCCTCAAGACATGTTTCATCACACTATTATAATTTTTAAAATTCACAAAATAATTTCATTTTGTGCTAAATTGCTTTTTTACATCTGATGACCTTTTTCCCAAAAGAATTACTTGGAAAATTTTCTTTTCAGTTAAAATTCCCATTTATACTCTCAAATTAATTCTTTTACATATTTTGAAAAAAATTCTTTTTTTTAGCTAAACTTGAGCTACTTATTTTTTCTTGCTTATTTATTTGACTTAACTATAACATTTCCCTTACAATCTAAATATTTCTTATAAATATATTTTCTTTTAATTTATATTTAAAATTTTATCCACTAAATTAATAAAATGCTCGTAAAAAGTGCCAGTCCTTGCTAGTATCAAAATAAAACCCATGAAGCAAGAATAAATTGCACTCTTCAACCAACATGCAATGCAAGTGATGCAACAACTCCAGACACCTGAGTCTGATACTACAAGAACCATTTACACTAATCTTGTACTGCCATTGTCATCAAAGCTTCCACCACCACATATCATTGTCACCCTTCACAATATTATAACCACCGCTGTTGTTGCTGTTGCTATTCAGTCTCCGTCATCATTATATTACCATCATTAGGGCAACCAACTACTGCCACCATTGCCTTCTCTATCGCTAAAAATATCACCACAACCACAAATCTATCAACTATCAAGCTAATTTCACAACAATCACTCTTTTACCTCAGAATAAAAAATAACAAATGATTTATATATCTCATTTTTCAATACTTTCATTTTTTTTTTCTAAAAAAGAAAACAGAGATCATACATCCAAAGAACAAGGAAAGAATTAAATCAGAATTTCAGTATTATCTAACAATTCCTTGTGCAATATCCAATTCCAAAAAAGAAATAGAGCCACAGTGATAATTGCACAAACAACATGCAGATAGTACAATTTTAACTTCAGTAAACAGAAAATTGATCAATTTGAATACCTCTTCCCCTTCACAATTGGTTAGCACAAAATCCTGCAAGTTTGCAGCCATTCCAATCTAGAAAACAAAAAAGAACATCAATGACTTATAAGTTATATGGTGTGTATAAATGCATAGTAATACTCAAATCATCTCAATATGACAACAGAACATACTAGAAACATAGAACATTGGGCACTCTACCAAACAATAATGCCTTATCCGGGTGTCTATTTTCTGTATTGCATTAACAAAGAGAAAGTGAGTAAATTATTAATTATATAGGCTCAAGAGTCGTGTTTTGATCAAGAGCACATGCAACTTGTCCATATGATAAAACCAAACCTTGTGGCTGTCATTACCAAGAAACCATCTTCCAGTTGAATTTACAGGAAAGTAAAATAATAGATAAGTTATAATTCTTTTGAAGTTAAAAAAATGAGAAAGAAACTTCACATATCTTTGTAATATTCTATAAAACACTGAATCCAACACGATTAATTTCTAAAATATACCATAGATTTTGTAGGGTTTAGTTAGACTTATCATAATGATTGTTGTTGAATCCATCATACCATTTGGACCACCCACAAATATTCAGTTTTGCAAATTTCACATTTAAGATGTCTAATGAATGTGAGGAAAAGATAGTTGTATATCTTGCATCGATTAAGGATATGACCAAACTGAAGATGAAGGGTAATTCTTACTTTACAAGTTTGATTTTGTAAGGTTAAATCAAATCTAAACCCAAAGTTTTAAAAAGTCCTATAATAATAATGAACCTCACAAAATGTTGTTGAGACATCAACTTAAGTAATTTTTTATTATTATTTATAATATAAATTGATTTTTTTTAATTATTTTTATAGTGGGAGTGTCAGATTGATGTCTAGCCAAGAATGGGTGTTGGCTCGATGTTGTTGACTGTGTCAGAACTACAAAAAAATTAATTCAGACACTAGAGAAGAATGTCATAAACGTATTGAAAGCATGTTGTGGCTGTGTCAGTGTCATTTTCCGTGTTGGTGCTTCCTAGAATTAATATTAAAAACATGGAGAACATGGCTTTCAGTGCAGAACGTCATCATTTTATGTTCAATTTCCTAACTGTCTCTCTTGTTCATAATGCCAGTTATTGACTTAAAAACTACAAAACCATCCAAAAGATGAAACAAAAAAAATAAATAAGGACATGCGTTTATCAAACTTGAAACAGCAAAATTTACATGAAGTGCAATCGTGGATGTTCCCATTCAAATTTGTCAGCAGGCACCACAATATTTACAATTCACATAGTATGTCCCAACATTTTAAACTTAAAAATAAGACATCTAGATAAAGACAAAAGTCGATAAAGCCACTGAAGCAGACCTGGATGTGATCCATTGATGTATCAAGCATGGATTTCGCATTTGCTTCTGTTCCATGGTCATGCCCATTAGGCTGCATATAGAGGATGAATTCCAACACTCAACACCAATTGGTAAACCCATCAAATATAATGCTAAACACAGAAATCACATACAACACAGCAATGTACTAACTATCCCCTGAAGAGTTTCATATAGAGAGTATTCTCTGTCCACAAATTGCAAGAACGATACCTGCTCCCTAATTACACTTACACACCCTACTTTCAAATAACCCTAAGACATATAACTGTCAGCAGTTATTTTCTATGAATAAATGTCATCAAGGTAGTTTCTAATTTTAATACAAAACTAACGCAGGGTAAGTTATTTTATATCCCATATTCTAATAATACATTACCGCTCCTAAATTCTACCCAATAACACCAGAAAAATTAGGAAGGAAGACAGATATAACCATACAAATCTAAGGGTTGAAGGTCAAAGATCCAGCTATATAGAAAGAAATAAGTGATCAAAGAAGGAATGACAATACCTGCAAGAGTAGCCCAGTCACAAAACCCTGTTGAAGAGGGTGGCCAAATGGAGATCCACCAAGTATGGCATCACGAATTCGATCATTAAAGCTGAATATTGCATTCCAACTCAACTAATCAAATAAAATACTTTGTACAAATAATTTTGGGTATTTATTAAAGTCATAATTTTAGGCAATGTGGCCAATTCTTAAAATTAATATATATGAGAACCATATCATGTGAATTTAAATGAATAATTGCATTTTAGATTAACTTGTTTTGTAACCAAAAAGGCAATCCAAATCAGAAGTCCTATCTTGAGCATTGTAAAAATATTGAAAGAATACTAACCGACACCAACAAAAACATGGTGAAAATAGACAAGTCTTACCTCCCAATCTGTGTTCCAGGGAGATTGAATTGAGAAGCATTTATCCCACGTCCATTTTTGGCAACTTCACCAAAGTCCCATCCCTCACCATATCTTTTTTCAATTAAAATGAAGAGAGTGTTAAAGAAAGAATATGAGGCTAAAGTACAACATCTGAACATCCAAATGAGTGAAAGCAGAGGAATGAAGATAACAAAGAAATTCATGAACAAATCTAATTCATAAAAACCAACATTGGGGAACAAGTACATGTAGATACTTGAACCATCAACTCCGTCCTTTTCTTTTGTTAAACTATGCAGAGCAGTTTTTGCTTTCACCTGTATCCATATCATGAAAACAATACTTCAATTGTTTATTTGTGATATGATGTCAGATTCATCTTTTATTAGCTTTTCACTCATACACATAATCCAAAATCATGATAGCTAGACATTATTTTATATTCTGTTTGTCATCCCTATAATTTACTATTCAACTCTTATGCAGCATATATTCTGAAGTTATATCTCACTTACACGCTACACATACCATGCAATTTTACACTTTTCCATGATCAAAAAAGTGAAACGACAATACAAAGAGATTTATTAGCTTATTTGCTGCCTATCCATACCTTGCACTCATTTTGATAACATGTTTTGAAATTAAGTCACATTGTAAGATGCCAAATTGTTATAATACATACCATAGTTCTCTTCATTATATGGCCCATGAGGTCAAATCTGAACCCATCAATCTGAAAAAGGAAAAGCATCTTAGGGTCATATTATAAGCAATCTACTCATAAAGCATTTTTCCTTTTGTTAGAAAAGTACAATTAAGGATGAGGAGATGAGAAATCCTTAGGTTCAGGATAACCTATAAAATGAACAATAAAACTACAAATGATGGCAGATGCTTAAACTCAAGAAATCATACTAGCAACTCCCTTAAAGCAGCCATGAGAAGAAAATTTTCCTACTATGAAAAACTGTAGTTTCTACATAAAATTAATATTTCACAACAGTGAATGTTACATGGAATTCAAAAGGGTACATCCAATAAACAGAAAAAGTTTCAAAAGAATAAAAATCCAAGAGGTAATAAGTGAACACCAGTGAATGATATAAACAATCACCTTGTAATTGAGTGCCCAGTGTACAAGATCGTCAAGAATCAAACGCTCAACCATAAAGTGCTCACTAGCAGTGTTATTTATACAAGTACTGTTCTCAATGAATCCATCCCTATTCCTTCTTAAATAGTAACCTGGAACAATCTATATAATATACCTTGTGTCACACCACAAAAGTAGATTGGCTTACCAAAAATAGTGAAGAAATACTCAAATATCTATCCATATCTCAAAAACTACAGGTCAACACAGAAACATTCATGATAATTCATGACCTTATCAAGCACAGAATGTTCTTCTAAAGGCCCACTTCCTTGCAAATGATTGTAGACAACATCCAACACAACCCGGAGGCCAATATGGTTAAGCGCCTGCAAAGCATAGAAATTCTAAGAGACAGAAAAAAAAAATGATTTAACAAATTAAATAGAAAATTATAACAAAAAAATAAACTGAATAGAAAATTGGATCTATGAATCTAACATTAGGTCAGAAAACAACGAATTCAAACCTTAACCATCTTTCGGAACTCAATTGTACGGTATGGACCGTTTGGATTACTTGCATAACTGCCTTTAGGAACCCCCCAAAGAACAGGGTTGTACCTTTGGAAGACAAACTATAAATAAGCACATTACCAAAAAAATATATTACATAAAAAATGTTAAATTGTCAATCCACGTGGTATTTTGGACCTTACCCCCAATTGTACCCATCAAAGTTTTGGATAGCTGTGATGAGAGCTTGTTGCTGATCAGAATCAGGTGGCAAACTTTCCAGGATTGAGTTATCTATCAGAGTGCTAGTGTTAGACAGCAAACATAAGTTAAATCAAACAATATAATCATGAGCTCATATTTTACCACATATCTTATTTATAAGCTTCATACCAAATGGATACTAAATGTAGTCACTATAGGAGAATATACAAGACAGAAGAAAGACAAGCATTTCAGACGAAAACAAGGATATGAATATCATTAGCAAAGATGGACAAAAAAACAAGTATGCGACATGACAGGGAAGTAATTAAAACATGAAGTGGCCCTGAAAAAGAAAACCTAGAGGGTGGGAAACATAGCTTAATCTCTGACAGTAAATATCATGAGATTTATTTTAATATTTTTTCAATATATTACCACCAAAATTTATAAAAAAAGTGTATGGAGATGAACGACCAAGATATAACCCATTACAGAAGGGAGGAGGTTTTAAAATAATAATTTTTACCTACATATCTCCAGTTCTCCTTTTGATCATCGACGCCAGCAAATTGAAATGATGGTAATAGATGGACATGCGTGATACCAGCACTTGATAATCTCTTCAGATGAAGTACACCTGCAGAATCCTTCAACCGTATGTTCCCAGTTACTTCAAATTCCATCACAGCAGTTACTAATGCACAGATTATTTCAGTCACACGTCAATCATATTTTCAATATATATCATTCAGTTTCATTAATTTCTTCAATTGGAGTTCTTTAGTCACATAATCTTATGTTGAATCACCATCATTTTGAGAATGGTATTTACATGGAATTTGAGAAAGAGTATTGGAAAGTTGATAGGACTTGAGCAAGGGAAATAGCTCAATTGAGGGCATGGAGAGTAACCTTGACAGTAATAATGTAAGCTGTTTGATTTTTATTTACTAAATGGAAATTGATATAAACTATTTACTGCAAGTTTCTACGTTTAATTACAGTAAAGAAAGAAGATGAGAAATAAATACAAGTATAACTACATTTATAATATATGTCTAAAATGGAATAAACAAATTGCATGAGCCACAGGAGGCGACCCGATAACTGTAGGCTCGTATGAAATATCAGCATTGAGCCATTTCATTTTTGTTGCAAATAGACTGAATATAATATCAGCTAGAGTCGGTGCTGCTGACAGAGTATCCAAGTTATTACTTTTCAGAGAAGAAGAAATGTTGAAAAGAGAGTTAAAAATTGTAATATCAGAGGCTAATATAAAATATAGTAGCAGACAAATAATTTAAGAAACAGAAAGAAAAAAAATCAACAAGAGAATATATTTTACAATGCTAGCCCATCCCTCAGCATGATCCAAATGTGCCCATAATTAAACCAGCAAATTTTGGATCTGGAAATTTTATGAATTCAATATATCATTAGTGTTGCATAATCAAGAGAATTATGTTATAATTAAGTGCAGATTCCATTTTATATTTATTAGGATAGATTTGTTAGTGATTTTATTTTATTTGATTTGTACAGCTTTAAACACTCATTATTTCTGGCTTTCATTGCATATTATTTCTTTCTTTAATTAGGTTGTAAAACAGTCTATAAATAGAGACTGTAATCACATTTGTAAGAT
>Ga0123341_1003866_pt1 | contig 12993 bp, 8 predicted proteins | sample Turbeapinknodule_FD_89959 | JGI IMG/M metagenome (GOLD analysis project Ga0123341, IMG submission 89959) | Root nodule microbial communities of legume samples collected from Mexico - Turtle bean Mexico pink nodule | ecosystem: Host-associated > Plants > Roots > Nodule | place: Mexico: Nepantla... | reverse complement strand
TAAAAAAACTATGTAAAAAATAACTTTTAGATTATGTAATTTAGAAAAAAAATTATGTGAAATATGACTTATGGGTTGTATAATCTAAAAGTCAAAATTGTTTTTCAATTACATAATTTAGAAGTTTTTTAAAAAAAAAAAAATAGGAAGAACTTTTGCAAGATGATTTGGGGATTCAGTTCTAAACAGTGCATTTTTCCCCTGCAGATGGACTTGAGCATTCAATTATTATGTGATGAATACAAATGTGACTGACAAACAAACTCATTCTAAACCAAGTCATTTAGTCAAATAAATGGGGCCTTACATACTGTAATTTCAAATAACAATGAAGATCAACTTTGTATTACTTGCTGACATTGTGAATCTGAAGGTTGCTCTTCACTCAAATTTCCTCTCCAGAGGATTATCTGCTCATCCTTAAACAAGATAGGGACACATGGCACTAAATCCTGCAGTAGCAGCAACCCCATTCAAATCTCAAGCACCACATGCACTTTTTATCTTCTAACATAAAGACAAAAAAACAGTGAATTTTATCATGATTATAGAGAATTAGACATACCCTTAGCTTCACTCCAATCTTTTTGCAGTCACTGGTTCCCACATGGGTACAGTCCAGTCTCACAACCTCCTGAGTCTTAAAAGCCTCCCTCACCCTCTCCACCACATTCACATACACACCATTTCTAGCTGAATATTGAAATCAGATATTACTATATTAGCATATGTACCAATCCAATACTACTTTAAGCTTGATTATAACCAAAAAGCAAGCTTTGGTGCCCAATGATTCACTTACTGAGTTTAATGAGAGGATCTGAGTTCAATCCGTTGTTTCTAATTTCTCTTGTTTCCTCATATGTCAAACCCTCTGTCACATTCTTCACAAGTCTAGGATATATTGGTGCATAAGGCTTCCACAGCATGAGAGGAATAACTGGACGGTTCTTGGGATCATAATTCCGCCCTCTGTACAGAAGCAGTATGTTGATGTTGCGGTAGATAACTTTCCCACAAGACTTGTCCTGTGGACACAGCAACACACATCAGGGGAAAAGAAATGCATTCAGAATGATGAATCCTCTAAAAGTGCAGAACAAACAGTAATGTTGACCTCAAGGTGGAAGCAAACATTGTCCATGTCAAGAGTTGGCACACCCAAGCACTTAATCCTCACAGCTTCAGCCTTCTTCCAGTGGTTATGGATGTCATCCAACATGTTGTGAGTGACTCCACCCTTTCCTAGAACAACAACACAAACATCATTAGCTAATTACACAACAACTCATCGATTTGTATAAACAAATTATCTTCTCTGAATGCTCTTTAGATAGAACAGTGAAGAGTTATAACTCAGAGGTAGTGTTTGACCTACCTTTCTATGTATAAAAACTGGTTAAAGTTGAAGTTGAAACAAAGAACTCCAAAAGTTTTGATAAGTATATTTGTAGAGAAGTTCTTCCTTCAGTTCGTCAACTTCTTCCTATTCTTTCTTCTACAGTCCTTCATTGTCACTCAAACCCAATAACCCAACGCTTGTGCAACCACAAATCTGGCATACCTATTAAAAACTACCACAAATCGAATATTAAGTTTATATCTGAATTTTATGTTCACTGCTTTGTCATTCATTACAGATTTGCATGTGTATTTGCATCACAACTTGTACCAAAAACACTTAGCCTTTAATAAAACAACAGCTAAATACCATGTTTTTCTAGCATAAAACATAAAAATATATAATTTAATGTCAAATTGATTTTTGAACCTTCTCAACTTAGTGTTTCAAAGAATATGATTGAACTTCAGATTGATCCTTAAACATTAAAATTTAACCACAAAATAATCTCATGAAACTGAACATGTTAAGTGTCCCACTTTGCTTCAAGAAACTGAATCAAATTTTTCGTTCTTTCACAGCAAAAAATGTCACCAGTGTACGTATTTAGGGAACAAAAAACCTACAACATTAGAAATTTTGTGATTTTTCAAACCATCTTATGTATAATTATTTAAAAGAATAAAGTTCTAATTAATTGACAGAATTATAAGTAAACTCATTTCAGTGATTTTACACAAGCATCTCCAGTACAGTGTTAACCCAGAAGTATAAATAACAGGAACAACCATAAAAAAATGATAACAAAATAAAAACAAAAACATTTTTTTTTTTTTTACTTTAGTTTTTCCTCGTGAAAAATTGAAAATAGTTGAGAAAATTAAGCAAAACCTAAATTGATTTGCCTGGCACAGTCACTGTGACGGTAGCGTTCGACGAGCTCTGCCACCTCATCTTCAGTGAGCGGCGCTCCGAGAACCCGGTTTCGCTCCTCCTCTACCCTCTTCCAGTCCGGTTCACTCCGAACCGGAGCAATAACGCCGGTCCATGTCCGGTCGAGCCGACCAGGCCCAAACGGGGAAAATTTGGGCGATTCGCGAAAGCTTATGGGCCCAACGGAAGGGTGGGTTTCCGAGTAAGAGTAACTGAAGTCGAATGGGAGGTTCGATTGAAAAGGCAATTTTGGGGGTCCGTTTTTCTTCGGAGCTCCGTTTTTTTTGGTAGCTCCGTTTTCGGAATCCTTGTTTTTCTTGTTTGCTTTGAGGGGTTTCGGAGAAGGGGAAAACGGCGGGTCGTATAGGTCATCGGAAATGAAATGGCTGAGGAATCGACGCTCATGCAGTGGCAAACGACAGATGGAGAACGAAACGATGCCGTTCCGCATACCGCGAGGTTGAAGAAGGTGTCGCTCAATCAGTGCCAACAACGTCCAATTATAACATTGAATTTTAAAAAATAATAAATTAATATAAATTAAAAAAGAAAACTAAAATATACATCAGTTATCAGAGTGGCGCAGCGGAAGCGTGGTGGCCCATAATCCACAGGTTTCTGGATCGAAACCAGGCTCTGATATATTTTGAGATTTTTTTGATAATTTTTTTTTAAAAGTTTGATTTAAAAATTTAATTGGCACTAATTTGTGATTAACATAAATATATTATAAAGTCTTATATTTTATTTCTTTTCTATTCTAGCTAGCATATACATATGTTTTATTCTCAGACTACATATTTATAAGAGAGAAATAAGTACAGTTAGGAAAAAAAATGCTTGGCCTATATTTTAAATGGGTAAAATACTTGTTTTCGAAAATGTAAGTTACAAATAAATAAAAATAATTTTAATTGTTAGGCGAGTGATTTGGTATATAATTTTTAATATATGTATATATATTTTAAAAAAATGGTTTTTATTTATTTCTAAAATTATAATTATTATATTGTGGACTAAACATGTTAGGCCAAATTTGGACCATGTTAATTTATGGGTTTTTTCTTCCTTCACTTCCATTGTTGATTTGTGCATCTATAGATTAAAGATTATGGGAGTGCAATTAGTAATTATGAGGGTACAAAAAGAACAATTATGAGGGTACAAGAAGAAAAAGCCTAATTTTGGTCTCTAATAATTTCAACCTAACCAAATCTATTTACAGACTATTCATATCAGCTCATCAAATCAGATGTAACTTCCCTATATATAATTTAATAAAAAAACATAAATAAATAAAAAAGAATATATTTATTTATACATATACATTTACAAAAGAAAATCTAAACTTTTACCCTGAGTTTACAAAACTAATAAACTGGTATAATAAGAAAGTATCTCAAAACATTAGTAAAAGAGCTCTATACAATAAAGAGTTAACCTTTTAAAAAGAAAAAGAGTAATCTTCCTTTTCTTTTTCCTTAAAACCTTACTCTCAAATATACCCTTTATGCTTTTAGGAAAGAAATGAGAATAAGAAGCAGATGGAAGTGTCATGAGTAAACAATTTGGAAGAAATCTTTTCAAAGGAAAGTAGAAATGTGCAGAACATACTGAGCTTGGAGGTGTAATTCAGTCAAAAGTAGTGGGAAATGATGCTGTTTGGGATGTCCATGCATGTTTGGTTATATTTCTTAATTTCTTCATGATATGACATGCATCTTAATGTAAAAATTGAGATTAATATCAATTTGAATATACATCTCACTATATATAACTATTCCAAATTAATTCTATCAAAGACAGTTATAATAGAATCTAAAACAAACAAGCAGGTAATCTATATGGTCTTGCAGATTAAGAGTTTTGATTATGTTGATGCAAAGAAGAACAGTGTTGCTGAACGAATAAAGTGGGAGCATGAAATTATTCAATGGATTTCTAAGAACTAAAGAGGGTTAAAAGAGTTTGGAGAAAAAACAAGTGGAAGGAATTTAGCTGTTATGATTCTGATCATAAAAAATTCAAATAGTTCAGGCCACAATTCTGATCATACTTCTAGTTTGAGGCTTCCCAAAAACTAGAGATACAAAGGTGAGTAGCAGCACTTCACACATTTCATTTCTCAATTATTTCCAAAAGATGAAGAAAACAGAAATGAAGAAAAACAAGGAGTAATGAAGGCATTTCTAAGATGATAGGTGCAACAGAAGAATTACTGAAAAGGAATGAAGGAACTGATTTCTACAATATGAAGCTATGCTATATAATCATACAAAGAATTCAAGCTGTACACGGTAACTAACTGCTACAATCTATGATACAAAAAGCAGACTATAAATTAACACTTACACCTCAAATGGCCAAAAAAATAGGTATACGTTTTATTCATCTGTCAAATTTGACAGCCAAATGATGGTTTGGTTATGTGAATGAACCATGGCATTACCAAGGAAGTAGATGTAAGCAACATTGCTTTCTGGTTGAGAGGAGCCGGTAACTCTATGCACAATAAAGCTGGTAAACTCTAACTATGCATCATCATTTGACTGTTGAAACAAATATGTCAACATATATTATCTATGGTTAGTTGAACTGTCTTTGAAGTCATTATCCTTTGCCGCTAAGCGAGCGGTTGAACCGACAGTTGTTGGCCGCAATGATCCTTGCCGCAACATGGCCATGAATTCAGGATCATTTGTCTTTCCATCATGCCTTATCCATTGTACCATTTCGTGATACATTGGAAAGAACCTCATTTGTATTGCTGAGTAAGAGAAGTATGGGATAAGTGTTGAGATCACAACAAGCAATGTCACAATCCAAAAGGAAGGCGAAGGAGCAAGAGTTTCAACGAAGACTTTGTAAGCATTTCCTGAAATGCTGGGAGACATTGCTCCATATGCCAGGAGGAAAAGGTACCAGATAGCAATGGAACCCCAGATGAAAATATGTTGAATCAAGGTGAAGTAATTTATAGCAACAGCCATTTGCAAGTTCACAACCCAAACCACACAAGTATACATTGTTGCTCCAAGTATATCCCTGCCAGCAGTTCTTCCCTTCTCATCAAAGGCTTGAATCTCCATTGCCTTTGTGCAGAAAAAGAAAATTAATATGGCACTAACAAAGCCATTAAGCATCCAGCTGAAAATTCGCCGCCAGCTAAAGAGAAGATTTTGCACGCCTTCTTGATATAACATAGGAAACTGCCATGTGAAATGCAAACAACATGGAATGAGCATCAGAGATGTAAACTAAGAGCCCAAATGCAGTAAATCAATGCATACTGAGTTTTACTTTGGATACAGCCAAAAGGGGGCTTATTTAAGTTGTATAATACAAAGGTGACTTTTTTATTTTAACATTATTGCTACCCTTTGCAATGTGCATCCTAAGTCATCATATTAATATCATGATGCAACTGAAGCCACTAGAAAAGGGTAAAAACTAAAAACCAAATAGGTCTAATGTGGATGTAATCATATGATATTGCAATGTTTTGTTATCTTTTTTGTATGGTGGATTCTCTCTACTCTTCCATCACTCAACTCACTATTTTACGAAGGAAAAATTTCATTTCAAAATCATCATGAGAAGAGAAACACAATTTCATGTCCTGAACTGTAAGCTTACCCTCAGACAGTACCGAGCAGACACATCCTGGTCAAAGACCCCAAGAGCAATCACAGGAAGTGACGAAAAGAAGACATTATAGACTGACAAAAACCAGTCATTGTATGCAGGTTGCCCAGAGAATGATGCATACACCTCATATAAGAATAGAGTAAAGCCAAATGTGATGTTTTTGTAGAAGAAATAGCATATCTGTCAGAAGAAGAATGAAACAAGTTAATACAAGTACCAAAGGTTTCAGATTATCTTTTATGGTCTATGGGTCAGTTGGCAACTCGTAAAACTGGTTTAATGGTTTAGGATTGCTTAAGATAATCTAGTCATAAATTTAGGTTATTTTTGTCAAATTTCATCTCAAAACCAAGTGGTATTTATCGACCTTTCGACGAATGAGTGGTTCCAAGAATAATTTAACAAAAACCTATGGAAGATTCAAAATTGGCTTCCCTAAGAACCATTATCAAATATAGGTACCAAACACCATATATTTTTAAAAAGTAGCCACTATACTTAAAGAGGCTGTTTCCAAGTTTCCAAAAATCCCCAAGATCAATAGAATGTTGAGAAGTGGATATAAGTGCCTATACCATTGATGAGATCCTTCGGTAACACCAATGTCCATGTACAAGAAGTAACCTTTCCAAATAACGGAACTGTGCAATTGCAATATCACTAGACATAACCGCCTGGGAGGAACAATAATAACAGAAGGATTTAAAAAAGTGTAAGAAAACAAAACCCATTAAAGAACAAAACACAAATAGTTAATCAGTTTGGTGAGTACCTGCATTCCTTCAACGCCACTGATTCCAATCCCTATATCTGCTTCTTGAAGCATTCCCACATCATTAGCTCCATCACCAATAGCTAATGTAGTTTTACCAGTACCAGATTTTACCAATCTAGTGACCTTTAATAGAGGGGAACCAATAAATAAAACATTACTTTTGCTTGCTAACCAGAATCATTATCAGAATTGAAACAAGAATGAGGGCATGATATCAAATAGAGAGGAAGAAATAGAATAGATTAAAACATACCAGTGCCTTCTGCTTTGGTGAGGAACGGCAGCAGATAACAGATGCACAACGAACTGCAAGGTCCAGAAACATGTTCTTCATATTATCCTCTAGAGCATAAGCAAGTGATTTTCCATCAATAATTAGAGCAAATGCTTGCTGAGAGGTTCCTTTGGAGGCAGTAAGCTGCTGAGAAGCTTCAGATATTTGATGGCGGACATTTTCTCTACAAGCCTAATACATGAATCAGTATAAAAATATCAGAACCTCAATTTCTAACTCTGGTTTAATTAACAAGCTTACACGTCAAGCAATTCCTTCACTTTCAACATATTACACAGGCAAGGAACAGTTTTAATGTGTGAAAACAAAAGGAAAGAAACAGAATGCAGGCATCATCATCCTTGCATCCTTGCATCCTTGCATCAACAATGCCAAGAAAATGCAGTTATTGTAATTAGTATTAGTATCACTCTGTCAAGATGCTTTGTTTGCAAGACTAGAATGGATGAGTTCATGAAATATAAATTCAAATCATCATCTGTGTAAAGCACAATACAATGAATGCATCAACTGTCCATGTAAGAAGGCGTTATTGGTATATTATAATAAAATAATAACTTCTTTAAAATGCAAACTACATCATCACAAATAAAAACTCAAGATTGAAATTTATATTACCTTAGCAATAGCCACCTTGTCTCCGGCCTTCTCCAATGCTTGAATTTCTGGAGTTTCCAATTGGATTACAATTTGTTTCATTCCTTGTCTAAGTAAACTACAAGCAAAACTGAAATGTACATTGATGTCATACATCTTGAGAAAAATTCTCATTCTGAAGCAAATGTTAAAAGGGAATAATCAGTATATTATACCCAATATTGATGGCAGTCTCCATTTTATCCCCAGTCAAAACCCAGATCTTAATTCCAGCTTGGGCAAGCTTGTCAATGCAATCAGGAACCTATAAAAGAATATGAGAAGCATCATTTCAAGTTCGGTTTCAATTGTCATATATTTGTATGTAACCATTTCTTTTTCCTTACTCACCCCATTTTGGAGCTTGTCCTCTACAGCAGTGGCACCAAGAAGGATTAGATTCCTTTCTATCTTATCTGATATTTCTTCAATCTGTGTTTCCCGATCTTCACTAACTGAACTTTTTGCTTGAGAAAATTTATTATCAAACTCCTTGTATTGGTTTTCATCAAGTTCACGATATGCCAGAATTAGAGTCCTTAGACCTGCATCAGCATATTCATGCACATGTTCCAAGGTTTTCTCCTCAAACTCCCTCCCATCCTTGGAAAGCCTCTCAAACATGACACTGCATGAAAATAAGAAAAAAGGTGGGTCAAAAGGGTTAAATGCACCAGTAAGAACTCCAATATACTGTGGTCACAGGTTAGTTTATCACAAACCTGTCAGCACCTTTACAGAGTAACAAAATTCTCCCTTCTTCATCTTTCACAATCACTGACATTCGCTTCCTTGAGCTATTGAATTCTAAAACATTGAGAAGCTTGTATGTCCTGAAACACGAAATTAGTTAGTGTATATGTATATCTGAAGCATTGTGCATTACTTGGATTCCAAAGGGCAATAAACAATACCTGAATTAGGAATACTATACTACATTTTAAAAGTTATTTTAAAAATAACAAAGAGAATTTGTAATAATCAAAATACTCCTTATAAGGCTTGGAAAATCATCCACCCTCAAACTAGCTATTATGGATCATTTTAGGCCTAGCCCATTTTAAATTTTAACTAAAAGATTTATTTTCCTCCATCTATAGGTTGTAAAACAATATTAAAACATCTTTGGGGTCCACACAGATATAAAACACATAACTTCACCCATTGTCTACTTGGCCAGTCATTCTAGTTTAAAAGTATCAATATAAGACTCCACATCCCTGTGCAGCTATAACACTAATTTATTGACTAAGATTAGCCGCAGAAGTGAGAGTTTGCTATCTCCAAGTAATTTTTATTGCATTAGCTGTTGTTATTATTACAAGACAATAATATATAATTGCATCTGTCTTTTTCAGCAAAAATTCAATTTTAATCTTCTTATGTTCATTAGCACTGAAAAATGCAGCATTAAAAAACTGTAGCTACTAAAGAAACAAAGCAATTAATAAAACTGACCTTTCAATTTTTTCACCAGAAACTGGATCCAATTCATAGATTGATAAACTAGTCTGAGTCCTTTTATAGAATTCAAAACCAATTTCTCTCGCTGCAATCACAAATGCTGATTCATCTGGAGATTCAGTTTCATATGAAACATTTCCTGTATCTTCATCAACTTCTGGAAGGGCTGTATGGCAGATTGCCAATAACTGAAAAAAATTCTTAATAACATTTGCATTAGGCTCATTAAACCATTTTCCATTCATTATCCTTTCATCTGTAAAGTTAAATCCTTTGATGGGAGCCTTTCTGGCAGGAGAGCCCCTTGAATCATCAATCAAAGGAGAACCACTATCCATTGCCTTCTCAACCTCTGTAACACAACGGCCATAAGCTACCCCAGCAATGGAACATTTGATGAACTCCATTGAATTGCAGGTCAGAGTTCCAGTTTTATCAGAAAGTATTGTATCAACTTGGCCAAGTTCCTCATTCAAGTTTGAAGTACGGGCGTGGGCTGGTTTGTCTGCATCTTCATAGTACATATGGATATCTTGATTTATGAAGATGCTCTGAAGGACTTTGACAATTTCTATTGAAACATACAAAGAGATGGGAATGAAGAAACCATATAACATTAAGGCTGTCAAACAGTGAAGTATAGCAGCAGCTGGTGCTCTTTTAGGATCAAAGAAAATTGTAGAGTCATCTGGTCTTAGGTACCATCTTTTCATTACTCCATTGTCCAAGTCATCTTTAGTTGAAATGCCAAAGAAAATAGATCCAACAAATGCCATTAGAAACACAATACAAAACATGAAGTAGATAACCCTATCCATCTTCTTCTCAACCTTTGTTCTCTTTGAAGGGGCATCAGTGGAATTCTGAATGACCTTTGTGTCATGACCAGTGAAGATGACAGCTCCATATATATAGTCTGTGTTACGAAGTTTAGAGTCTCTCAGAAGAAGTTGCTGAGGAGAAAGAGGATACTGTTGTTCTTCATACTCCATGCTCCCAACAAATGAATATAAATTTGCATTTGGGTCTTCACATTTTACTGTTGCTTTAAAATCACCTAATTCAAAGTCCTCGTGTAAGGAAGAAGTTACTTCCAACCCTTGTTTTAACTTCAAATTTGTCTCCCCATCCAAGTTCATGGTCTCAACATAGCAGAATGCATCCTCATAACTGGAAGAAAGCAGTAGGAGGTCTGCAGGAAAGAATTCGTCCTTCAGTATCTTCACTATATGCCCCACCTTCAGATTCTTCCACTCAGTATATTCAAAACTTCCTTGCCCTGTATGCACTTTAACTCTTCTATTATTCACCTCCATGTCCTGCAGGATTCCACTAGCTAGATTATAAACTCCAACAATGCTGAACAATTAGCACTTTAGTTTTTCTTAATATAAATAACTAGCGTTCTACTACTTTAATCTCAAACAGATATTTAATTAAACAAATTGAAAATCAAAATCATATTAGCACAGACAACAGGACTTTAAATGTAGGAAAAGTTTTGGCAGGAAATTTTTTTAGATATTATTTTAGGACTTTCTGATTTTTTTAGCACACTGTAATTGTATAAAATTATTATGCGGTTTCAACTCCAGTGTTAAATTTAATCAGGGAGATAGCATTAACAACTATATCCTTTTCAAACAAGACACAGTAAGGATCTGAACAAAATAGCTAGAATTTTCCATAAACTAACTGACATTCCATAAAAGGAAACAGAGAATCATTTTATAAACTAGCAATCCCTCCACCTTTCAAGAAACAACAATTTTCTTTCAAAAATTACTGATATTCTTCAAGTCATGGGGTCTTTGCTATACCCTATAGAGTTTACAGATACTTTAAGTGATCCAAATCAAATTAAAAAAAAATAAAAATCAGAGTCGTTCCAAATCTACACAGTTGTTCTGCAGCGTGTAAGCCAAAAAGGTTCAAGAACATTACTTTCAATAAAATAAGCTCACAAGCCACTATGATGATAAAGTAGAAGACAGAATTTAGTACCTGCTGTTTCCTTCGCCAATCTTCAATGCCCTCTTTGATCATAGTTGCTCCAACAATAATAATCAGAGGAAGGATAGCACTGACAGCGGTATAAGGAGCAAGCTTTGTGAAGGCCAAGATGCCAGTTACCAAAAAATAGAAATTAGCCACCCTCCTAAACTGCTCAAAGAGTGACTTAGGCAAGAAAGTAACAAGATTATACTTTGTAGAGCTCACAGCATTATCAGCATAATTCCTTATCCCAGAGTCAAAGCTCTCTGGTTCATTGCAAAACACCACCCTGGAATACCCTCTTCCTCCTATCTGCGAATGATCCTCCTTGAGAGATTGTTTACCACATGCAAATGAATAGATTTTGCTAAGATGCAACTTCCTTCTCTTCCCACCCTTCATTCTTCTCCTCCCCAAGTCCACTATTCAATAACCAATATCCACAACAACAAAGAAGAAGAAAAACACCCTTAGAAAGAAGAGCTACTTGCTCCACCTCTAAACACCAACCACCAAAGACAACAACTACCAAAACTAACAACCTTCCAAGTCCTTGTCAAACTCAAACTCACTCTCGAATTTCCAAATATAATAAAAATAAAACCCTTCAATGCATCCTACCACAACCCCTCTTCAAGCACAACCACAATTCCAAACCCCAGATACTCAAAACCCCTCTACCCAATTAAGGGTCAACGAAACTGAAGAAAACAAATCAAACCAACAACCCCAAAAGTAAAGGAGAAAGGCTGATCACAGAAGAAGGAAAAAGACTATTACAAAAGCTGTTACCAAAATAACAGAAAGGTTCAGAGATGCTGCTAGAATATCTGTAGATAATGCTGAGGAAAAGCACCAAGTATACAATATATATATGCAGAAAACAGAGAACACCCAGAAACAAACACGTCAAAGGGTGCCCAGAAAACGGTCAAGGAATCAACTTAGCAAGAGAATGTTCAAGGAAGCCAAGGCCAACGACTAGAAATTCACCATGTTTGATAATTCCTCTAAGGTGAAACATTCAGAAGAAGAAATAACACTGTGGTGGTGGTCGTGGAAATGTCAACAACAGCGTTGAACAAAGACTCTGATTGGATCTCACATTTCTCCGTGGACGCGCATTACCATTCAGAAGAATTCAAATTTGCGCCACTTTCCCACAGTGCCATGGCAAAACGGGGCATCCAAAGTTTCACGAAGGATGAAAATTATAAATTACAATTTCAAAAAAGAAAAAAAAAAAGTTATAAAAATTTAAAGGAAGAAAGAGAGAAAGAGAAAGTTGTGTTGTTATGTGTTCTTCTCCATTTCGCGGGAAAGAAAGTTAGAAGCTCGTCAATGGTGAGAGACACGTCTCTCTCCCTCTTTCTCTCTCCAGAGGAGAATTCACAGCTAATTAATGCATTGTTGAAGAAAATAAGAAGAAAAAGAAGTTGAAGAAGAAGAAGAAGAAGAAGAAGAAGAAACAACTAAGTAAAAAACTATTTTTGTATAAATATTCAGAACTATGAGGTGTAATTGGAAATAATGATAATTTTGAAGAACACAGTTGCATATGCTAAATTCAATTTAGAATGTGAAATATTAAGATGGCACTAAAAATAAGAAACTTCACATTTGTAAAGAAAAAAAATCAATTTATAACATTTAATTTTTATTTTTAAATGAATTTTTTCAATTTTCTTTTTTGGGAAATTTGATAAACAGCATAAAAAAGTGAATGAAAACAAAGCCTCTATTAAATGAATGGCATTTTAGACAGAAGATTAAGCTTAAATGGTGCAACTTTACAAAATCTTAATTACGGATATTATTTGTTTGTTTTAAAGCATTAAGCAATTTCTATGCACTACTTTTTAATTATAATAGAAAAATATTAAAACTTATGTGTCAGAATAACAT
>Ga0123341_1003865_pt1 | contig 12993 bp, 18 predicted proteins | sample Turbeapinknodule_FD_89959 | JGI IMG/M metagenome (GOLD analysis project Ga0123341, IMG submission 89959) | Root nodule microbial communities of legume samples collected from Mexico - Turtle bean Mexico pink nodule | ecosystem: Host-associated > Plants > Roots > Nodule | place: Mexico: Nepantla... | reverse complement strand
TTATATATTTAAATAAATTAATTATAGAAAATAATTTATAGGATAGTTAGGAAACCTGTTTTTGAAATTTAAATAAAATAACTAAAAAAAAACAGTTAATAACTATCCAAACTAGCATCGTGCGAAGTGCTCTACAAGTATGTTGTACTATTTGTCTATTTGAGTAATTTATTAATCGAACATTGTATAATTTTTTTTGTGTCTCTTAATTTATAACATTTTAGTTATGAGACCAGTGTTTTTAATACATGAAAGTGTAGTCGTCAAATGCTGCTTCTTCCTTCTTCCTTCTTCTCTTTTTCTTTTTTAATTTCATGAAAAGAAATCAGTAAATTATCTATTTCACAACGTTTAATTTATTATTCAACTATTTTATCATTATAAATTTATAGTTGATTTTAATAAATTTATATACATATATAACAATTATAAAAATTAAAAATGCGGATGCATAGGCGCAAGAGCGCATATTACTTCTTGAATGATGACAACCTCTTGGTGTGGAGCTCGCCCATGGAAATGAGAATGCTTGGTGGGGGAGTGGTCGTCTTCCTCTTCCTCTTGAAGACAAGCTCGGAGGTGGTCTGCTCGTCCTGGTCGGTCAAAGTTTGGGTAATCAAAATTAGAGTCTTCTTCTTCTGTGTCAAAGACTCCTTGGGCAGGCTAGCAACCACCCTCATCTTCCTGGTAAGCTCGGCTAGCTCCACGTTACTGATATTGGAAAGCATTCTCTCTGCAAAAAGAAAACATGCAAATGGTTAATGGTAGTGATATAAATGCCTTTATCGAGGGTAGGTGATACAAACCAAGTAGCTATGAAGATGACCAAGGAAGCAAAACATAAAGCACATGGAGAGCAATCATCCCAACAAACAATTCAAGACCCCACCAAGGATCTCATGGACCGAACCAGAGGAGATGGGCATAAACCAAAGCACCAAATCTTCTTCCTGCTGGTCTTCTTAAAACATAGAATATGTTGTAAATAATTTGGGCTCACTTTAGGGGTCCAAATAGCAATGATAGGCTAGAATAAAGTGCCTTTAGCATAATAGGGGATCTAGGTATCATTTTAGCTTGTTCCTAGTCCTTTAGGAAGACAATTTGACCTAGTTTCTAGAAGGACAAGCCTGGGGTGCGGGTTTGACTTAGTCAAACCCTAAGGCTGCTCATTTTTTTCCCTTTTCTCATCCTACCTCTCTTGCTTGTTTTCCAAGGCTCCTTCACCAATAAATAGGACACCTACCCATTGTATTTTACAAGTTGAATTTGAATGAAGTAAAGAAACTCTGCACAAATTGTGTGAGCTCTTAGTGAGGCTTATGTCCTCTTAGGTTTGAGTTTTATCTTGAGTGATTGGGAAGCTCTCAAGTGGCGGCTAACACACTCATCTTGGAGCACATCACCCTCCAAGTGGCGTGACATTTCTCACCCGCAATCATAAATTTTCTCATTCCATTTTCCTTCCTTTTTCTCCATTACATTTTATGTGTTTGTCTCATAGTTTCTCTTCTTTGTGGCTATTGGGTTTCACTCATAATCATGAGTATGGTGCATCATTTGGGAGGCCATGACCACCATTGATGTTACCTTGTGCCCATTTTCAATTCCACAATTTCATTTCATTCTCACCATATCTTGTTTTTCATCTTTGCCTCTGTGAAGTGAACTTTCACACTTAGTTAACCAAGTGGTTAAGTTCGTGTCCAGTAGGAATCTTCCTTAGGTCCTCACCGTTAATTGTTAAAATCCCAATCTTAAGTAAAAGTGTCACCATAAATGAAAACATCTAAAAATGAACTCACATTAGTAGGAAACGAGAAGTACCAGTGTAGGATTTCAGGGCACTAGGGAGGTGTTCTTTGGTCAATAGAAAGGAGGTGTCAAAGACGACTTTCAATCTCGTCAGAAACTCGCAGATTCCTTGATCTTTTGGTAACAAATCTTTCAAGCGCCAAAAACTCTAGAATCTGGGTTAAGGGGTCCAGTACAAGGAGAATCCGTCTAGTAGGGTCGGATCTCCTGTTGAAGCTCGTATTTTAAAAAAATTACTTTAAAATTTTTGTAAGATGACTGGAAAAGGATAAGCAAACCTCTTCCAGGGGCGCCGTTTAGGGAAACCCATAGTTGACGATTTGAGTGTTTGCCCTCAAAGAAGTACAGGAAAACTTCCACAATCGGCGATATGCCGAGTTGTGAACACAAGATGGTGAAGGCTCGGATAAATGCCCTGCTATTTGGATGTATTTGGGCAGGAGCTACGTTGAGCTCGGTTAACAGCTTTTTCTCGAAGATAAATAGAGGTAAACGAAGGACGACCTTTTTAAAGAACGTTGAATAAAAGAAGCAAAATGGACCGTCAGGGTCCGACGACTCATCACAACAAACAGGTTCACCTTCCCTACACTCTACTGTTTTGACAAACCCCCTCATGTTTCTTACTCAGAGTACACCCATTTTCCCTTAACTCTCTAATACATATGCGGGTGGTATAATTGGAGGTTTCTTTTAAGAGATCATTTTTAGCCCAGGGGTACATGGAACTATAATCCATCACTGATATAACTAAAGGATAAACACAAACAGAATACGAGAACATTTCAGGCCAGACAGAATAAGCAGATTGAAGTAAGGTAAAATTCATTTAATTTCAAGTAATCCAGTCAACCGGTTAAATAATGATTGTCGATTGAGATTAATGGAAAAGAAATACCTGGTTTGACGGTGATGTGTGGTGGTGCGACGGTAAAAGAAGAAGTGTTGAAGGAAGATTTGGGAGCAAGAGAATTATGGGGAGTGGAAGAGTTACGTAGCAAGTGTGACGAGAAAGAAGAAGGAATGGGTGTTTATCGTTCGAAAGAGAGAGTTGAAGTGACATTGTTTCCTCGTCGTTGATGCAAGCACCACATGGACGCCCCAAATTGAGTATAGTAAGACGTCTTGTTAGGAAACGCTTCGGCAACCGCGCCCCACCTACTGTCTATGGAAATTATGTCAGCCGCCAGCACTAGAAAGCCTCTTCGCCTAACTTAGCTTGGCTCGAGCTTGGGAGGCTTGTGCACTGGCCAGGAGTGCTCAGAACCTCGGTCCAAGCATTTAGGTATGGTCAGCTCGGTTGTGTGAGTTATGCCTAACTCTGCCTGGCCGGGTGTGGGCCCAAAAGTGTGTTACGAGGTCAACCCAGATTTTTTGGTAAGTTTACGTGGAAAAGATAATTAAAAATAACAGAAGAAATAATTGAATTGGTTGAAGTATATTATTAAATACAGGAATGCATTAGTTGAAGAATATTATTAAATGCAAGTAAAAGCGGTTAAGAATATTTGTACCCGAAAGTAACTGGTACACGGTAAACAAATTATTGTTATGGTTGAATGATATTATTGTTGTTGAGATTATATTCTTATTGATGAAAATTGTTGAAGGAATGTCTATAAAAAAGATTTGAGACCCTAGGTAAAGGTACGCTTTTTTGAATACTCTAGACTGAAACAGATTTTATAGTTTAAATGCTCTCACTAACTTCATCGTCGAAGTGTAATCAACAGGTACAACCCCCTTTGTCCTAGTGGAGCAGCATTTTGGAGACCAAGTGCAGACCAGTAAAAACGGAGCTCAACTCGGAGACCGACTGAAGCTAGCCGGCAAGAACAATTGTAAATACGATTTTATTTGTTAAAATTTCAAGTAAATCCAATTTGTTTAAAATAATCTTTCGCATTTTTATTTTATTAAAGTATATATAACTTTAATATATGTTATTTTTAAAATTTTATGAATCCTTTGTTACTTCTAAGTGTAGTCAATTCATATAAACTTGATTAATTTATAACCTATTGATTTATTTATTTTTTTCAAATAATTCCAATCAATGCACCACATTACTTTAAAAAGGACATTTTACATTAATTATTTATGATTATTTGATCAACATAGTTTTTTCACACTTACACTATTGTAAGAAGGTGTATATCCTTCACACATTTATCTACACAAACAAGTAATTATCCATATATGTATATTGTGTATGTGTATGTGTGTGTATATATATATATATATGTGTGTGTGTACCGGACCAGAGCGCTCAGAGCTCAGCACTCGGTGGTCGATTGGGCCATGTGATTGGGCCCCAGGTGTATGTAAAAGTCCATTTTTGTATAATTAAGGTAATCCTTCCTGCATAAGGCCTAGGCGGATGGCGATGAGTAATTATGGACCTGGGGGTGCGCTTAGTGTGCAGGGGGTCTAGCTTAAGTAAATACTTTCTTTTAAAACCTAAGCCCGTGTGTGCTAGGGTATGTAAGGGTTAGGTTGTATGTATAATGAGAAGGAGTGTAGCACCACATTGTGGGTGCCTACAAAGACAGACTGACTGGAACCTTGATGCTGGTACATGAGTTGGTACCCTGGTGGTTATTCTGTTATTATTTTATGCACTCCCTAGAGGAAAGATTTTGTTTTATTGCAGCACCAAGAGAGTGTGCCCCTGAACATAATATTTTCTTCTTGAGTATGCTTTCAGTTGAGATTAGATTGTCGTGATGGAAAGTCGTTACAAGAGGTAAGCTATAAAAGAGGCTTGAGACCCCAGGTTGCGGTACGCTGTTTCTAAGATTGAAACTTGTTACTTCTTGATTCTTATAAGCCCTGTACCAACTTGATCGTCAGAGTGCAATCAACAGGTATGACCCCCTCTATTTCAACGGAGCCGCGTTCCAACGCAAAAAAGGGAAGAGTAGATTCCAGCAAAGACAGACAGAGCTAGAGCTTGTCATCAAAGTGAACTGGCGAGCAGGTCAACTGACAAGAACATTTGGCGCCCACCGTGGGGCCCGATAAAACTGAATCCCACCCGCAATCGTGCTCGAGTTCCTAGACGTAATAAGGAATACAAGGCAAGACTCGTTAGGATCTGAAGGGAATGACAACCCCACCATATAACAACTTATGAAAACTGTGAGTGCACTCCAGGAGGCAATGACGACATCCAAGGCTGAGCAGGAGAGACTCATGGCAGAAGTCCGAGCCGAGAACAGGCTTGACCACTCAACTAAGGGCTCACCCCAGACCATTTTCACATGCGATCATGGATGTTATCATACCAGCCAATTTCATAACGCTCAAGATTGTATTTACAGGTGTAGAATACCCCGAGACCCATCTTACATCATTCAAGGCCTAGATGATGATCTCAGGAGGAACGGATGCTATGCATTGCAAGATATTCATGGGTACGTTCACAGGCACGACGTTACAGTGGTTTGTTGGCCTTCCTAATGGCAACATAACCTCTTCGATCAGTTTTCTGGATTGTTTAGGGAGCAATTCATTGTCAATCAGGCCCAACCGACAGTCTCTTTTGATCTTTTCGGCATAAAGCAAAGACAGGGAGAGCCTTTGAAATATTTTTTAAACAGATTTGGGGTGTTCACAATGAAGCTCCAAACCCAAGATGGTCCACGCCTTTGAGCAGGGAGTCATGTCAGGGTCGTTCAATGACTCGCTGATAAGAAATCAAGCAAGGACGTTTGGGGAGATACGACGACAAGTTGTCGCCCACATCGCCGCCGCAAATGACGTATCAGTGAAACGCAGTAACATGCACTCGAAGCAAGCCAAGCCCAAAGAAGACATTTGAGCTCATCCTTTGGGGGTCCATGAAGTCGCGACTGAAAAGGGGTCAGACGCACGGCGAACACCTTATGCGCCTAGAAAGAGCCAACCTAGGACGAAGGCGAGAGATGAACTGCCTTTCCGACCAAAGTTTCGGATGACATACAACGAGTTGTTGGGTATACTCGGAATGGCGGATAAGTTGATATTCAACCCGAAATCGGATAGGAATTTGGGGTCGCACAAGGAGATCTGGTGCGAGTTCCATAAAGGTTTCGGGCATGATGTGGAGCATTATATAGCCCTAGGCTACCCAGTTACCTGGCTTGATAACAGATGGATTTTTGAAGGAGTACTTGGAAGGGACCCAGGAGGGGTCGAAGGAAGAAGTCCCTTCAGCGGAACAGGGAGATGAGGTGCCTGTCCATGATGAGCTGAGCAACATCTTAAGAGGATTTTTATGAGGAGGGTGCTCCGCCTCCAAGCGTAAGAAGTGCAAGAGGGAGGTAATGATAGTAGAGGCGCGGGAGTCTGACCAGCCAGCTGAGCCTGACCTCTTCTTTACAAGAGTTGATTTGGGAGACGTGGTCACGCACGAGGATGATCCAGTAGAATCTATGTTGTTACCGTAGGGAGAAGAGTACACCGAGTTTTCATTGGCCAGGGGAGCTCAGCTGATGTGATGTTTTTGGTAACATTTAATAACCTACAGTTGTCACCTGACCAGCTAAGACCGTATGACGGCTATTTGTTTGGCTTCGCTGAAAACCAAGTGGAAGTGCGGGGACATGTAAAGCTGAGGAAGATATTCTCAGACGACATCTCATTTTGTATGATCAGTATCAGGTATTTAGTGGTCAATGCTGTTTCGGCCTATAATTTGCTTTTGGGCAGGCCCTCCTTAAACAGGTTAGGCATGGTGGCCTCGACGAGGCACATGTTGATGAAGCTGCCCTCCCTCGAGAGAGAGGTGATCGTCATCAAGTCTTACCAGAAGGCGGAGAGAAAGTGTTATGAGAATAGCCTGAAAAGCAGAAAGGGAGTGTGTATGGTCGCCACTTAAGCGGAAGGCACCAGCGAGAGGCGACTTGAGCCTGCCGGTGAGGTTCATGAAAAGGAGATTGAAGAGAAGAAGTTCAAGCTCGGCTCCTCACTAGGTCGAGAGATGCAAGACCAAATCGCCGAAGTGATAGCGAGGCAGATGAATGCTTTTGCATGGTCTTCTATAGACATGCCCGACATAGATCCTGACTTCTTGTTGTCATAGACTTACTATGGATGAGAAGGTCAGGCTAGTGATCCAAAGGAGAAGGAAGCTCAATAAGGAGAGACGCCTATTCGTCAAAGAGGAAACCCAAAAGCTCTTGAAAACTGGCCACATAAGGGAAATCCAGTAGTGGTTGGCGAACGTGGTATTGGTGAAGAAGACAAGCAGAAGGTGGAGAATGTGGGTCGACTTTATAGACCTGAATAAGGCCTATCCTAAGGATTCGTATCCGCTGCCCAACTCCTTAGTGGACAACGCTTCAGGGTGCCCACTTCTAAGCTTTCTAGACGCATTCTCGAGGTACAATCAGATCCACATGCACTCCCGTGATGAGTGTTAGACTGCAATCATGACGGAGCTCTCCAGCTATTATTATAGAGTCATGCCTTTTGGGTTGAAGAACGTCGGCGCTACCTATCAGAGGTTGATGGATAGGATTCTCGCCCCCATGATTGGGCGAAATGTGAAATCCTATGTGGACGACATGGTCGTCACTTCGAAAGAAAGGGACCAACATGTTTTTGATATGGAAGAGCTATTCACTACACAAGCTAAGTACAACCTAAAGTTAAACTTAAAGAAGTATGTGTTTGGGGTAGAAGCAGGGAAGTTCTTAGGGTTCCTACTCACTGAACAGAGGATAGAAGCAAACCCGGACAAGTGTGCATCAACCATAGGATGAGAAGCCCCGCCACTGTGAGGGAAGCGCAATAGGTGACTAGGCAAATGGTCGCCCTGTCCAGGTTCCTATCAACGGGAGGATATAAGGGTTACCCTTACTTCTAGTGTTTGAAGAGGAACAACCGCTTCACATGGACTCTCGAGTGTGAAGAGGCGTTCCTCAAGTTGAAGGAGTACCTGGCCAACCCGCCTGTCCTTTGTAAGCCACTACCAGGTACTCCATTTCATCTCTATTTTTCAGTTACAGATCGGGCAATCAGCTCAGTCATTGTGCAAGAACAGGATCATGCTCAGAGACCTATATACTTCGTGATCAAGGTACTACAAGGACCAGAGGTACGCTATCAAGTCAATGAAAAGGCAGCCTTGGTAGTGGTAATTGTAGCTCGGGGCCTCCGTCACTATTTTCAGAGTTTCACTGTGATCGTAACAACCAATGTTCCTATCCGCAAGGTCCTCCAGAAGCCCGATATGGCAGGTCGGATGGTGCGTTGGGCAGTCGAGCTATTTGAGTTCGATGTGCAGTACAAGCCCAGGGGGCCTATCAAGGACAAAGTATATGTTGATTTTGTGGTAGAGCTATCTTCAGAAGCCACCCAGGTAGATGGTGGAGACTTTTAGTGGAACGTGTCCGTGGACGGATCCTCTAATCAGCAAGGTAGTGGTGTTGGAATTATTTTGTATGGACCTGACGGACTGTTGATTGAGCAGGCCCTTAGGTTCGCCTTCAAGACCAGCAATAACCATGCTGAGTATCAAGCTCTGATAATTGGGATGCTACTGGCCAAAGATTTGGGTGCTTGAAGTTTGTTGGTAAAAAGTGACTCGTTGCTGGTAACCGGGCAAGTCATAGGTGAGTACCAGGCCAAAGATCCGCAGATGGTGCATGTTCTAAGGGAGCAGATTGCCCGAGCAGACCTGTTGGCCAAAGTAGCAAGCTCAGGCAGAGGTCATTCATGTGGAGACCTTGGAGGTCATCTCGGTAAAAGATAAGAGGCACCGATCATTGAAACATGAGACGTTGAGAGCTTCAACAGAGAGTGCCCAAGATAAGTGTTTATGGCTTGTCGGGAGAAGATTCGTTGAAGGTCTTACAATTCTCCGTGGTAGAGACCTGGATGACGCCATACCAGCGCTACCTTGATGATGGTATGCTTCAGGTAGAGCCTGTAAAGGCAAGAGTGGTGAAGAGGAACGCATGAAGGTATACCCTGGTGGACGGAAGGCTGTTTCGACATGGCTACACTCATCCTATCCTCACCTGTGTAAGTGGGGATCAATGTACCCGTATCATGACAGAGCTCCATGAAGTAATTTGTGGAAGTCACGTTGGAGGGCGAGCTCTTTCTTTTAAGGTCGTTTGAGCTGGGTACTATTGGCCAACAATGAGGGAGTACTTCATGAGGTATGCGCAACGATGCAAGCACTTTCAGAAGCATGCTGATTGGCATCACGCACCCCCGAGGAGTTGCGGTCAATACATAGCCCCTGACCTTTCCATACCTGGGGAATAAACATCTTGGGACCTTTACCCTTGGCGATTCGTCAGATGAAGTATCTCGTGAAGGTGATTGAGTACTTCACTAAGTGGATAGAAGCTGAACAAATTGTGTAGATAACTGCCCACAAGGTTTAACACTTCGTGTGGAGAAACATTGTCTACCGTTTTGGAATCCCAAGACACTTGGTGTCCGATAATGGTACCCATTTTGCAAGTTAGCAGCTGTGCACGGAGCTCGGGATCAAACATGTGTTTGCCTCGGTGGAGCATCCTCAAACGAATGGTCAGGTCAAGTCTGCCAATAGAGTCTTGCTCAGAGGTTTGAAGAGGAGGTTGGACAAAGCTAAGGGGACCTGGGCATAAGAGGTACCTTGAATCTTGTGGGCCTACCACACCACTCCTCAATCCACCACGAAGGAGACACCCTTCAGTTTGGTGTATGGGTCAGATGCCATGATACCCGTAGAGATCCAGGAGAGCTTGCCGCGATTCCAAAACTATGTGATAGAAGAGTCTAACGAAGAAGGAAGGTAAACCTAGACCTACTCGACGAGGTGCGAGAGTAAGCACGTGTTAAAGCTGAAGCTTTAAAGAGAAGGGTGGAGTTGAAGCAAAAGTCCAAGCTGAGACCTCGGCAGTTCCAGGTCGCCGAATTAGTTATGCGAAAGGCTCATCCTTACCAGCTGGAGAATAAGTTGTCTCCCAAATGGACTGGCCCATTCCATGTGGTGGAGGTGCTCGGAAATGGAGCCTACAGGCTTGAGACTCTGGAGGGTGGAGCTATACCTCAGACATGGAATGGGGCTAACCTCATGTTTTATATTGTCAATGTTTTGTGAACAATTTGAATAATTAAGGGGACACTCTTTTTCCCTTACAAGGGTTTTTCTTAATGAGGTCGCCCAATAAAGAATTGTTCTTGAAAAATGAGTTACCAGAATGATTTGTTGGCACATGATAAGGCGACTTGGCCAGCGAATTATCTGAGTAAGTACCATGTGTGTATACTTAGTCATGAGAATATTGAATGAGGCAACCTAATTCCTTGGTAACATTCCAAGTTTAGGTGTCTTGAAGTTCGTACATATCAGATGAGGAAGCTTCTTCTCAGTAAGATTCTGAGCCCAGGCACCCAGAATTGGCTTAAGACTGTTTTTAGCTGAGGGCATGTAAGCCAACCTACCTCAGCTTTGAAGAGTTGACTTGGTGCGTAAGACAACACCCAAGTGAGATACTCTGAGTTTACTTGGTAAGATTCCAAGTTCAGGCACACCAAAGTTGTGATTGTTTGAGGGTATATAGAGGACCTCTTCTTGGTAAGATTCCAAGTCTAGGTGTCCTAGAGCTCACGGTTATTCAGATGGGACGACTTTTTCTTAGTAAGATTATGAGTTTAGGGGCTCAGAATCATGTTTAGCCATAACTAGATTGTTTGGCTTAAGTCAGGGAAGACGACCTGTCTCGATAAGACACTGAGATCAAGTACCCTGAGTATGTACTATAAGTGAAGACGACCTAGTCTTAGTAAGATTCTGAGCTCACGCGTTCCAAAGTTTATTTGACATAACTAAGATTGTTTGGCTTAAATCGGGAAGTCGACCTGTCTCGTTAAGACTCTGAGTTGGGTTGTCCAGAGCACGTACTAAGAGGTAGGAAAATCTCGTCTCAGTAATATTCTAAGTTCAGGTGTCCAAAAGTTTTGTTTGTCGTAACAAAGATTGTTCAACTTAAGATGGGGAAGATGACCCGTTTCGGTAAGACTCTGAGTTCAGGCACCCTAAGTATCCACCATGACGTAGTACGCTCTCTTCTTAGTAAGATTCTGAGTCTAGAAGTACTAGGCCACAATTAGCTATAATTAAGAGTGTGTAGCTAAAGGTAGGTAATGTGACCCACCTCGGCGTTGGTGAAACCACCCGAGCTTGGGTGCCCTAAAGGCAGGGTTAAGGTTAACCCTACGGGGTAGCAGTCCACCACGAAGTTGTGAAGAGTAGACTTTGTATGTAAGCCAACACCCAAGTCATATACTCCAAGCAAAGAAAGGCGATTACTTAAGAGTAGACTTGGTGTGGAGATTAGCACCCAAGTCAGATACTCGAGTCATCCTCAGTGCTAGGGAAATTCGCACTTGGAAAGCGGGTGGTCTTTCTAAGCATGCGAGTCCTGTTCAACAAGATCAAGAGGCATGATCCTTGCTCACTTGATCAACACTCGAGCGAGTAAGACATTCTTCGCGACTAGGGGGTATGAGTCTTCTGCAGGTTAGCTTTGCCAGAGCGTAGTGATTTCCAATATTTAGTTGGTGCATTACATTGTTAAGGTAGTAAGTTATATTACTATTAGATACTAAGTTTATGCTAGTCGCTTTTCACCAAGGCATGCCGAATTTAAGGAGTTAAATAAGTAAATTATTGTGATAAAACATGCGAGATATTAGAAAGTTTAAAATTGTTCAGAAGGCCACAAAGGGCGGCTGGTTACAAAGAGGTGCTACTCATCCATAAGCTGCCCGTCCACCACAGTCTTGCCTAAGCTGAGTTGGGAGAAGTCAATCCCAGGGTAGATTCCTGAGGCTTGGGCGACGACGTCTTCAAATCTCGCCATGTATGAGTTAGCAGCGTCATCGGTGAGGGCTTCCCTTTCATTCGGCAGCTCCTCACCCTTCTGAATCAGTTCCTCATCCTTCTGTGCCAGCTCCTCCTTTAGCCTCTCCACCTCAACTTGGAGCTTTGCGTTCTTGTCAGATAGTTTTAAGGCTTCCTTGGACTTCTCATCCATGAGAGCCTTAGCTTCTTATTGCGACCTCTGGAGTTCTTCTTGAAGCTTTGACATTTCTTGCTTGAGGCACCCAACCTACTGCATGAGCTTAGTGACCTCATGAGACTTCTTCTTAGCTAACCCTTTCCACTTCCTCAGCTTAGAGATAGCTAGGCAGTTCGTGGCTAGAGCTTGCCCCAGCTACCTCACAACCTACTCAAGTAATCCTCCTCGAGGTCGTCTAACTTTTCCTTGGTCTTGGTAAGCAGTACGATCTTCTCCAGGAAGGAAGGGGCATTCAAGTTAGGATCCCACAGCCTTTCCTCTTAAGTGCTTGTTCCTTCACCTTCCTACACCACTACCATGTCACGAGGAGGAGGTGGGCTTGGTGGAGGAGCCTACTGTGAAGGAGTGCGCCTATCTGAGATGGAGAGCTCAAAGGTTTCAGTGGTAGCCTTTCGTCTCCTTTTGAAGACCGGTCCAGAATAGGTCTCCTCATCGTCAATAGAAGCAGGGGCGACATCAACAATAACTTTCAGCTTAAGGTTTTCAGTAGGGAGTGCTTGGGAAGCTACCTTCATCTTCTTGGCTCTAGCTGCCAAGTCTTTCTTTGTTGTGCTTACCCAATATATTGTCTGCAAGAAACACAAGGAAAGTTTAGCAAACAAATAAGCAAGTCAGCATCTGTAAGACTAAAGGAAGGAAGGATACAATGTACGCTTTTAGTCCCCTGGGAGAACTCTTTGCTTATGAGGGTGGCCGTATCAAAAACCACATTCAGGTTGGAAAAGAAGTGGCACACTTCCTAGTCCCACTATGGCATGCTCTCTAGGCATCAAGCACCCTAGAAGCTCGGTTTCTGGGTTCAGTATAAAGGGAATCCATCTAGAAGAGTTGGGTCCCTCTTGTTGCAGCGCACCTTCAGAAATTTTCCCTTGAAGCCCTTATATGACTGCTGGAAGAGCGACAACAATGCTCTCCCAGCCACTCCATTGAATGAAACCCATAATTGGCGGCCTAAACGCTTGGCCTCAAAGAAATATAAGACTTCCTGATGTGATTCCACTAGCCACATAGAGAAAGGTTCTTGACCTTCTTAGGAATCACCTTGAGTTGGACATTATAGAGGCACTTTTCTTAGAGTTGGATCATTGTTCTAAGACAAGAACTCACC
>Ga0123341_1003864_pt1 | contig 12994 bp, 7 predicted proteins | sample Turbeapinknodule_FD_89959 | JGI IMG/M metagenome (GOLD analysis project Ga0123341, IMG submission 89959) | Root nodule microbial communities of legume samples collected from Mexico - Turtle bean Mexico pink nodule | ecosystem: Host-associated > Plants > Roots > Nodule | place: Mexico: Nepantla... | reverse complement strand
GTATTATGATTTTATAATTATTAATAAAAATGATTATATCCTAAATTGGAACACAGTCTTATATTTTTTCCCTTTACGTAAGCTGGAATTTTTATTTTTTATTTTCGTTATTCCCCTATTGTATTTATTTTATTAATTTATTAATTGACTGGGTGTTAAGAAAAGTAATTCAACATTTTTACTCAATTTCTTACAAGCTACGTTGAATAAGATAAATGATTTGTCATTATATCTTCCTTTTTTTCAGGTCAAAGAAATAAAGAAAGGCCAAATTGTTCCTCCACTTACAGATCTTTCCTTACACCTTCACATCTTTCCACTCACCTCTATATTAATTTGTAAAAAAAATATTTTAACCTTTTTTAAAAATTTAAATAATTCTAAATGAATATCACTATTTTAAATAGTCTCAGTTTGCATATACTTTCATATTTTATTCCGCAGTAACACTTTCATTATTTTTTAACCACAATTTGAGAGAATAGTTTCATCATCTATATAAAAGGATTGACAAAAAAATTCGTTATATTAAATGTTCCTCAGTGCGAAGATAAATTATTTTTTAGTTTTATACTATATTTTTGCACCTAACTGAGTTTTTTCTGGGTTGTAGGCTTCCAAAAAATAAATAAAATAAATAAGTGAATAAAAACATAATTATCACCCATAAAAGTAATAAAAAACTTACCTCAATTACCAATGTTCACCAGCTATCACAAGCAATCACCACCACTTAAATATAAAGAAGAAGATATCACACTTTTCATCCTTCTTAAAAGGATATTGTTGAAATTAAAAATAATATGAAGATGGAGGAGGAAAGTATAGAATTACACAAAGAATTTGAAAAGAAATATGTAAAAGAAATTGTGATGGAATTATGTATACTTTGGAAACAAATTTTACAGTAAAATACACATGTAGATGGAGAAAAAAAAATCCAAGAATGACCAATAGCGATATTACAAATTGTACATACCCCCAATTACAATAAGATACATTCATACCAATAACAACTCATTTAATATAATATTTAAGACACATAAATTAGACCATAATTGGGTTATAAGTTACTAGGGGATATCAGTTACTATTATAAAATTCATTTATATCTCATGATAACTATTTATTGTTTTTCTTAATGTTATGATTCCAACCAGAACTATAAATAGGTAATGACTCTTTTATTAAGGGGACACATTACACTCTATTTTATACTCTTAATTTTCATATTGTTGAGCACTTATCATAATCTTTGTGCTCCTACTGACTTAAACACTAAAGAGTCTTTTTCAGGTGGACCTCCCCCTCTTTTCTTGAGGAACACCCTGTCCTCGTCGAGTTACAGTTCCTAAGTTCATCTCCGGTAAGAACATTTGGCGTCCACCATGGGGCTTTGGTAAAACTTTTCCCCAACAACTAGATGTACATCAACATGAGTTCTTCACAAAACAACATGGACACCCAGCTCGAGGCTATCCTCCGAAGGAATGAGGAAATCTTGCAAAAGGCAATGGAGAAAGTCCTCAAACAAATGCAGGACAAGATTAAAGGGGATATAGCATCCCCAAAAGAGCAACACAAGGTGGAATTTGAACAAAACCAAGCTTAGATACAAGCTTTTCAAGATCAATTGGTGGAAAGAGATGACAACCATATTGGGACTAGTAGGAATCCTACCCAATATATGACAGAGTCCCAACAATTATCGTTTGAACCATCTATTCAGCAAGAACGTACTTCTCCTTACAACATACTCCAACATCATCATGGAGGGAGACTCGTTATGCTCCAACTCCAAGATCACCGTGGAGGGAAACTCGGGGACACGAGCAAATACCATTCAAGGTGGTACCTAATCCCCCTCTCAATGAAACAGTGAAAGTTAATCTATAAGGTTTTCACCCTTTTACCTTAGATGTCAGGAGAGCTCAACTACCCCGAAAATGGAAATGGCCGAGCTTGGAAAAATACAACGGGACTTCAGACCCTAAGGCTCACATCAAAGCATACATGACCTAGGTGAACCTTTTCTCAAGGAACATGGTCGTACATTGCAAACTGGGGGTGACCTTGGAATGATACTATTCCTTGCCCAAGAATTCCATTAACTCCTTTAACACACTTTGTGCATGGTTCTTAGTCAGATTCGTTGATTGCAAACCAATAGTTGTGACGTCCGCTTCGTTGCACAATGTGGTGCAAGGTGAAGAAAAAGGCTTGCGACAATATATGGCACGATTTGCAAAAGTAACGTCAAACATTCATGACCTCCATCTGGTTGTAGCCATGCACACCTTACTGATAGGACTTCATTCAGGATAGTTCTTAGACACCCTTTACGCGGATCCTCATGCCAACATGGATGAACTTCACAGTCAAGTTGTCTGATACATCAACATTGAGGAGAATGTTGATGCAGGAAGAAAAATAATGAAAACCTCAAAATTTGTCACTTCGAAACAATATCCTAAAAGAAAGAGAGCTCGGAGATTTGAGGATTATACTCCTTTGAATATAAGTCGGGACGTGATCCTGCACGAAGCGTGCAACCTTGGGTTGGTGCAACTTTCGCCTTCGGCAACCAGTCATCAGACCCAACCAAGAAGTGTAATTATCATCAAAATATGGGTCACACTTCGGAATAATGCTTCAAGGTACGAGATCTAATCGAATAGCTTATCTGATCATGTGATCTTGGCCACTTCGTACAACATGCATAGCCCGATTTTGGCGGACACTCCCCAAACATCTACGTGAGAAACACCTTTCTGATTGACCCAAGGTGCAAACTTTATGGTTCCCTTTAAACGTGAAGAAGTACTCTTTTTTCTTACCTCGGTTTTTTATCTCTACTAAGGGTCTTTTTTGGTAAGGTTTTAATGAGGCTTATTCTTTTGAAATAAAGTTCTTTTTTACACATAACGATATACAATGATACTTATTGTAAGCTATTATCCGAGTTCAAACGAACATCGGGAAACTTCCATCAAACTTGAACCAAACGGTCAAGTCAAAACTCGAGTTCAAATGAACATCGAGAAACTTTATCAAACTTGAACCAAACGGTCAAGTCACAATCTGAGTTCAAACAAACATGGAGAAACTTGATCAAACTTGAACCAAACAGTCAAGTAACAATCCGATTTCAAACGAACATCAAGAAACTTTATCAAACTTGAACCAAACGGTCAAATACTATTGTTATGCTATATTCAAATGGGTCCAAACAACTAAACTCATTCATCCTTCAAATTGATCCACCTGTACATCTTCTCAGATTCCAAACTTGGGGACTTATGTACATACCTCGAATTACAACCGCATACATTTAGATCAATAACCACTCATTTAATATAAAATTCAAGACACAAATCAGACCATAACTCAGTTATATGTTACTATTATAATATATTTATATCTCATGACAACTATTTATTGTTTTTCTTAATGTTGAGTCCAACCAAACATATAAATAAGTGATCACTTTCTTAGTAAGTGAACAATATAAACTCTATTCTATACTCTTAATTCTCGTTGTGGGGATATCGTGTGCGAAAACGTAATAATCTCAACCAAAGATTATGAGAAATTAAAGTAACAAGTAAAGTGAGAATGATACCAGAATTTTTAGGTGGAAAACCCCTTTAAACAGAGGTAAAAAAACCACCGGCGAGAGAGCCAAAACTTTCACTTACACACAAGAGAAGAAATAGAGAATATATAAGAACAAATAGAGAGGAAGGAAGTGTGTGTTGATGTTTGTAGTTTGTTACATTGTTTGAAGGAAGTCACTATATATAATGGTTATATGAGACAACAATAATAAATACAATTAATGGTAATTAACCTTCCTTTAATGACAATTAATTGTAGTAAGAAAGTTCCATTTAATGACAATTAATTGTGGCAATTAACCTCTCATTGATTGCAATTGATTGTGACAATTAACCTCTCATTAATTACAATCGTATTATTAAAACATTTATCATAATGAGAAATACCATGTCTTTTATCGGGTTAAAATATATCGACCACAAGTTAATATTATAATTAAAAGTCGGGTTTTGATTTAGATTATTATAAAAAATGATTTTGTTTATGCTGAAAACTCGCAAATTTCTCAACGTCACAAATTATTTTTCTCTTTTTAGGTTAACACCATGCTTATCATTCGTGATCCTATTTTACAGAATTCCATTTTTGTCCCCGGTTCCATTTCCAAGCGTGGTTGCGCATCTCCACCTTCTCCTTCTTTCCTTTGCTGCTCTTATCCCTCAGGTACTCTTCTCTTCTTCCCATCCTATTTTTTCTCTATGCGTTTTGCTGAAAATTCATAACCTCTCAATTTCCAACCATCCAATTTACTCAGGAAATTTGTCGTTTCCTGGTACTTAGATTCGACGCAGTTTTTCTTCGTAACGATTCACGCCCATTCGATTTCTTCAATTCCATTTGATTTGTTCCATTTCGTTTGCAATAATAACAAATCAAAATTGAACTTGTTTTTGGTAAACTGTGGTATGTTCCACGAGGCTTGGAGCGTAAGCTTGGTTGTGGACCATTCTCTGTTGCGAATGTACGAACCTTCTTTTGTGGATTTATGTGTAATGTAATTTTTTTAGGTATAAATACTTTTAAGCATTTTTGCCTATCTATGGCTGTTCCTGTCTGTTCAAGAGGGCAAGACAGTGTTGGAAGCCTTATAATTCATTCCTTTTAAGCTGAACCAGAAAACAGACCTGCTTTACTGATAAATGATAACTTCATCAGTTACATGTTATTATTGGCTTTTCTTCAATGTCACGCAGATATGGATACTGCTGCTGGTCAAATTCTTTACCCGTTGCACCGCTGTAAAACTCTTCACCTGGTTCGTGGCAACTTTATCCTTACAAAAGTTTTTTTTGTTAAAAGTTGTTTTTTCCCATGTAATCAATCTATTTTTCATTGTGTGTGAAATGAAAATCCCAGAGCTTAACTCAGTCGAGATACTTCCTTTATCACCCGTTTATAAGACCCTTTCCAGAACATTTGCTGTCTCTTCACGAATAACAAAGTTTCACTAAATTTTAACTGATTTAACTAAATTTCTTAAAAGGGTGTGAATTAGTTGAAAGGGTCTAATAAAATAGGGACGGAGGGTGTACGTTGTACTCACTAGTATTACCTACTTATCTCTTTGAAATCTCAAGATGAAATTTTAAAATATACTGTGCTGTTTGAAAGCAAGATTATTAGGAAGTGCTTAAAATTTAGCTAATGTGAGCCAAATTTCAGTAACTACATATTTTTAGGGCGTTCCTTAGTAATTTAGGAAGGTTGAAATTTGGGTGTTAAATTCAGATTATGATAGGTTATAAATTCCTAGAATTAAGGAGAGAAACAATCAGGATTAAATCAATCCATTGTTTTTTGGGGGGTAGGCTATTATTCCTTTTCTATTTATATGTTGTAGGTTATTGACTTGAAAGTATGGGAGAAAAACTTCATTCTCTTCTTACATGGTATCTAGAGCTTTAGGGTTCCCATCCTTAAAATTAGGTTGCCGTGTTCAGTCCCAGTTCATTCCATTCAATGGTAGCAGAGCAGTGGTGTGATGAACTTGGATGATGAGCATCATTGACCAACAACAAATTTTCTATCTAAGAACTCTTCAAATACCAGTCATAAACTGAATGTAAAAACCAAAACTTTACATTTGGTGGTTGATGATTTGGCTGTTTGACTAGGGAGGTGCAACCACCAGCAGCCACAGATCCAAAATACAGGCAGCGATGCTTTGAAAACTTCATTGTCACTGCCTAGTTGATAAACTCCATGGATCTAGCTGTGGGCAAACAGTTTGTTTTTCTCAAGAAAGTTGAATTTAAACTTAATTCAACTTTACAAAACCTGCTTATAAGGTGAGATTTGTACTCATTTATAAATACATCTCCTCTCACCTAAGACTGAATATTTTTAGTGTGGGAGTAGAGGGAACCTGATAGCGGGTGATATGAGGCCTAACAAACTTGATCAAGATAGACTCTAAATGACTTTGTCTTAAGAAAGTGAAATTTAAGTATAAATCAAACCGACAAAACTGGCTTAGAAGGTGAGGTTTGTACACCCACTTATATACTATGTTTGGCTTTGTATTTAGTCGATGTGGACTCTTCAAAAATTCCCTTGCCTCAACTAGTTTCGGTTGGAAGCCATCAAGGAAACCTATCTTGTTATGGATAGTCATTCCCATTTATTTAAACTGAACGCTTGGATGTGGAAGATGCAACATGGTGAGCACAATATAACAACCTATTATAATGCCTTAATGACTGTTTGGCAGGAGTTGGATTTATTTGATGATGACCAATGGGAGGGTTCAAATGAAAATGCTTGCTCAAAACAAGTGAAGATGGTTTCGATTTAACTTTTAAGTTTCATAATGATATTCCATCACAAAAATCATCTGAATATCAATGAAACTAAATAGTTTAATTGTGAAAATTGGTGAATTCTCTAATACACAAATGCCATCTTAAATAAAAATGCTGAAGCTACACAAATATGTTTAAAATAGTATGAACTCGGGGATATTCAAGCATAAGAAAAGAGAGTCCCCATTCAACAACATCATCAAGAGTCTAGGCAGAGGTTGGATCATGAAATTCCTAATGATCCTTTAGAAGTTCCTGACATTGATGATTCAAGTATTTTTGTGTCAAAGTCTACTCAATCTTCTCATAGCTGTTAGGAAAGATATTAGGTCTTGTACAAAACATCCTTGGTCGTTCAAAGTTATATCTCTTGTAATAATTTGTCTACTTCGTGTCGAGTGTAAAGAACACCTTCTTGAATGGAGAATGGGGGGAAAGAAGGGTATATGTAACCTCCACTGGTTTCTCTAGATGCTTGGAACAAAGGTATGCAAACTAACACAATTATTATATAGACTAAAGCAATCCCCAAAAAACCATGGTCTTAAAGATTCATAAATTTGTTAAAGGCCAAGGATATGATTTTCTATGCAGATGACATAATTGTAAGTACGGATGATTTTGAAGATATCAGCATATTGACACAAAGGCTTGCCAAAGAATTTGAGATTAAAGACTTGGGATAACTTCTCCGGATGGATGTCTCAAGATAAAAAAAAAGGGCATCATGGTATCACAAGCAAAAGTACATTCTTTATCTCTTGAAAAAAGTGAGGATGAGAGGACGTAAACCTTCAGATACACCTATAGTGGTCAATACTAAGCTTAGAGAAGTCACATAGTTGTGCCAATTGACACATTTAGATACAAAAGGCTTGTTGGGAAATTATTTTACTTATTACACACTGACTTATCCAGACAATGACTTTGTTGTGAGCATGGTAACTCAATATTTGAATTGCTCTTGGAAGTTACATTTTGAAGCTATTTATAAAATTCTTTGCTATCTAAGAGGAAACCAAGAACAGTCAAGTTGTATACTAGTGCTGATTGGTCAGGATCAATTATAGATAGGAGGTCTACATTTAGATATTTCACAATTCTATAGGTAATTTGGTTACAATGAGGAGCAATAAGCAAAGTTCTATTGCTAGAAGTAGTGCTGAGGCTGAATTTAGATCAATGACTCAAGGAATCTGTGATGTTTTGTAGCAAGTTTTAGAAGAACTGAAGAAGCCTATTTATTTTTGCACGAAGTTGTATTGTGATAACAAGACAACAATCAAAATTGCTCACAACCCTATTTAACATGATCAAACAAAACCTGTTGAATTTGATATTTCATAAAGGAAAATCTTAAGGAGGAACAATATCCACTCCATTTGTACCAATTAGACAACAGGTAGCAAATATTGTGAACAGAGGGCTTTTCAGATAGCCATTTGAACTACAAGCTAGCAAATTGGGTATGATTGATATATTTGCAACAACTTGAGGAGGAGTATCAATAAATTAGGATGGTTGAAATTCGGGTGTTAAATTCATATCATGATAGGAAATAATTTCCTAGAATTAAGGGGAGAACAAATTAGGATTAAATGGATCTCTAATATTTTGTACTTTTAGAAATGGAATGTTATTAGTCCTTTTCTATTTATGTGCTATAGATCATTGATGTGAAAGTATGAAAATAAAACTCCATTCTCTTCTTACCTTCTCTTCCTTTTGTGCTGTGTTTTGGTTTTGAAAAGATCATTTATTTATGTTCAAGTGTATTATGGTCTTATCCAATCTTGTATTCAGGTTAGACATGCCCAAGGATTTCATAATGTAGAAGGTGAGAAGGACTTTGAAGCGTACAAGTCTTATGATCTTTTTGATGCAAATCTGACCCCTCTTGGCTGGAAACAGGTAATTGCTAATCAAATGATGTTATTCTAGGAAAAATCTTGAAGTATTTGAACTCTAAAAAAAATAAAGTTCTAGGATATCCTATAGAGATTGGTACTTGTGTTAAATGTTATGTTTTCACATCATCTTAATCTCTTCCTCTTATTTTCTCACGAGATAATGTGTCAATTATCATTTCATTTTAGTTATTTCCTTGTGATCATCTCAGCAATATTTTGTAATTTTAATGCCATGTGTAATATTTGTGCCTCCATGACAGGTTGAAAATCTGAGAGGACATGTTAAGGCCAGTGGTCTTTCGAAAACAATTGAACTAGTTATAGTTTCTCCCTTGTTAAGGTATATCCACATTGTAATTTAAAATTTTTCCTAAAACTTTTTGTCAATATTTAATACTCCTTTCACTCTCTCATGTTAAGATCGTTTTTTGTTCTCACCAAGGTCTTCAAGATTTATTGAAATATACCAGATAGCTTGATAAGGATACTTGTACATGATGTGACATGTGAGTAAAGAAAACATCTTAAAATATTAAGGTGCATACAAACTTCTTTACAAATCACTCTTGACTCAGATAATCATGTATAAAATAACCAACTTAAGTATGATTTTTTGAAACTATAATTTTTACTGCTTGTTGAAGGATGATGCAGCTGTGAAGTTTCAACGAAATATGATTCTTGACCAAAATCCTACGGAGCACAAATTTATTAATAGATGTCCCATGTCAATTTTACTCTTTGAATGATACAGTTTCAGTTAATCTATTCCATGTGTTTGTGTGTGAGTTTGTTATATCCCTAACATCTATTCTATAGCCTTTCAAATATTATTTTTGTTTCGAATATGAGGGCACTATGCTTATTAGCAAAATGGCTTCTAATTTATTTTTTATTCTGAAAAAGCAAGAAAAACTGGAAACATTTGTGAACATTCCAGTTTTATATTTAATATGTGGGTAATATTAATCTTGATTTAAAGGCAGTCAAGATTTAAGAACTCTTTAAAAACATTTGTATCCCATGAAAATTATTTAAAGGCAGTCAAGTGGAGTTGTACTAGCGTTTTCACTGAGGAAATGTTTTTGCATATTATTAAACATACAAAATTTTAAGGGGTAGTGATTATCGTATGTTCAAATTGCTAATTATTGCATTGCAGGACCATGCAAACAGCAGTGGGAGTCTTTGGTGGTGAAGCATGTACAGATGAGACTGGCGTACCTCCCCTAATGAATAACGATGTGGGAGACAGTGGTCGCCCTGCAATTTCCAGTCTTAATGCTCCACCATTTATAGCTGTGGAGCTTTGCCGAGAACACTTGGTATGTAATGATGATGACAGTTTTGTAACTTTGGAGTTTGACAGTTTGGGCCAAAAATCAATCATACCTTTGCTTTCTTTCAACAATCTGTTAGTTACTATATCTTACTTATTTCTTCCCAAGCTTCAAGAAGATACAGAACCAGTAATTAGGAAGTACCTGATGAATTACTGAAATTACATGTTGGCCGTTTCCATTACCTTTCTGGAGCTTGTTTCCTTGCTTATTTAGGAAGCTGATGTCAGGTCTCGTTGTTCATTAGCTGTTTCATGTTTGTTTTGTTATTGAATAAAATACAAATAATGTCAGCTACTTGGAGAGCTGCTGTACGGTGTACTTGCCAGTTCCAACTTTGGCCCTTTCGTTTTATTTTAACCATGTTTCCCAAGTCTTATTAGATAGTAAGTTTGTCTATTCACGCATGATATGTGTGTTGGCTCTTCTATATTGATTTATGTACTGACTGTATAAATTTAAAGGAAAATCTGATTGGATAATTATATTAGAAGTTGCGTGTCTTATAGCCAGCTAGTGACTAGATTGGGTTATGATAAGCAGCCAAAATTTTAAAATTGAGCATATAATTTTTTTACCCCTTCGTAGCTGTTTTTAATGTCATTTGGCATTTAATTTCAACAATTGTTTTTATACATTTTTTATTTTGGGAAATTCAGGGGGTGCATCCTTGTGATAAGAGAAGAAGCATCACTGACTACCGACATATGTTTCCAGCTATTGATTTTTCATTGGTAGGTGATCTGTTAAGATTATCTCATGTATGGGCTAGAGCTACCACAGTTTGTTCTGATCCATAGTTACTAGAATATGATGGGATTCATGCGTTGTGTAAATTGCGTCAGATAGAGAATGATGAAGACATTCTGTGGAAACCTGACATTAGAGAGAAGAATGAAGAAGTTGCTGCTAGGGGACTTAAATTTTTGGAATGGTGAGTGTGATCAATCAATTTATATTTCATATCAATCAGTATTCATATTCAACAAGAACAGTCTTAATTGAAGACAAGCAGGGAGAGGTAAAGAGAAAAATAACCTTGATTGAACTGAATTTAAATGTTCATATATTACTAGAATTGAAGTTTAAACTGAATTTTTTAATTGGCTGGACTGTGTTGACATTTTGGCCATGTTGCACTTTACTATGATAATAAACCTCTTTTTTTTCTCTCAAGTGTTCGACATCTGAAGCACATACTTTCAACTAGAAATCTGATTTTTTTTCATATCTTCTTGTTGGTCCAGGCTGTGGACAAGAAAAGAAAAGGAGATAGCTGTTGTTACCCACAGCGGTTTTCTGTTCCGCTCCTTGAGTGCTTTTGGAAATGATTGTCATCCAACTGTGAAGAGTGAAATCTGTACACAGTAAGTATTCATCTGAAAGCATACTGGCCTGTCTCTTTTATGAACACCTTAGTTTTGAGATATATGCAAGAAAGAATAAACAACGTGCTTTTTTCCCCCATCTATTGAATGACCAATTTGAATCCTAACACCACTTAGGTTTTACTTTTATCAGACAATGTGTGTGTGTGTGTATATATATATATATCATATACATTAAATTACATGACAACTCTTTTGGTTGAGTATAGTAGTGTATAATTCATGTCCCTGTCCGACAACGTAAGAAGCACAAACACTTCTAAATAGTAATTGTGTTGGGTGGTGTAACAGTATTAGATATATATCATGGAGACTTCAAAAATTTTAATTACAATTTTGAAACTTTTATGCTAATATTTGATTAGAATACTATTGTAATTAAGTATTTGTTGTGTTTTATTATGTTTTAATGATTTTTTTTTTAAAACATAAACTCTAGTGATTTTAAAAAATTTGTTAGGTTTGAGTTCTCTGAATATCATGGAGTTTATTTGGTAATAATCTTCACTTCCCTTTGGAAAAAAAATACTTTGAAAATAAAAAGCGGAGGACAAGAGAAATTACACTTGAGGGGTATTCCTTCACATCGTTTTAACCTTTTATTTGGTGTTCCCCTTAAAATTGAAGCTGAAAAATAGTTTGTACAAAAATTTGTTTGAAAACCCATCTCTGAATTTTTCAATCCCAATCTTAAGAGAAATATATAGCTTTTAGCAAATAGTTTTTTGTGAGCCTTAGTTGTACCAAACTTTCATTGTACTAATTAGTTGATGTTGGGTTTCTTTTTTATACAGCTTTGCTAATTGTGAGCTACGTTCAATGGTTGTCGTTGATAAAGGGTGAGCATTTCATTTCATTTGCAGAGTAACTTTCTACTGAAAACTCACCTATGAATTTCATTTTTCACTTTGCAGTATGATTGGTTCAGATGAATCATCTACCAACTATCCTGGCAAAATTCCATTTGGCCTTGACCTTCCTAGTGATGTTGCTGACGAGAAATATGCGGGGAACGGCCTGCCAAACTGATACTTCCTATTGCTGTTATATTCTGGAATTTCTTTCGTTTTCATCATTTGCATTTATTCGTTTCTTCAATGCTAAAATCACAACTATTTTAGCATTCATTTATGGATATCAAATTTTCATGTGTTAACTTTGAATATCAAGGTTGTGGGTGAAACTCTCCATTAATTCTTAGGCCATTATGATTCTAGATAACTTAAAACATTATCAAATTCTTCTGACTTTTTTACGTCCAATGGATTTCCCTAGGGTTACAATTGTAATCGTGTTTAAAAATAATTTTAAAAGCCATGAAGTCTATACTTGTATTTATTTTTAAAAAGTCTCAAAGAAACTTTTAGAAAGGAAATGATGTGAAATTAAATTTTAGATACGAGAGACATGCATAAATTGCTGATAAAAAAAGAAAACTATTAAATTAACGCTAGAAAGGTAGTAACACTTTATGAGGCACATCTTGTCACCTTTATAATTAAGTGGAGAAGTTCAACTAGCTTTAGAAATTATTTATTGAACTTTTTAAATTAATTAAAACAAATTTCAATAATATTATATTATTTCTATAATATAGCTTTTTTATTTATTTTAATAAACAATAAAGAATGTACCGGTACTGGACTAGGCCGGGACCCACCTGCCTGCCCGACTCCCAGTCAAGCCTGACCGAGAGACTGATAAGTCAATATCTTCAGAAATCTGGCCGAACGACCGACAGACCGAGACCTTTGTATACTTGGCCGATTGACGAATGGCCGAGACCTTTGTATACTTGGCCGACTGACAAATGGCCGAGACCTTTGTATACTTGGCCGATTGACGAATGGCCGAGACCTTTGTATACTTGGCCGACTGACAAATGGCCGAGACCTTTGCATACTTGGCCGACTGACGAGTGGCCGAAACCTTTGGAG
>Ga0123341_1003863_pt1 | contig 12996 bp, 8 predicted proteins | sample Turbeapinknodule_FD_89959 | JGI IMG/M metagenome (GOLD analysis project Ga0123341, IMG submission 89959) | Root nodule microbial communities of legume samples collected from Mexico - Turtle bean Mexico pink nodule | ecosystem: Host-associated > Plants > Roots > Nodule | place: Mexico: Nepantla... | reverse complement strand
ATATTTTAATTTTTTTTAAAACTCCAGAAATATCTTTTTTGATTTAATATAAATTAAAAAATTCAAATATTATGAATTCTTATAAAATAAATTATTTAAAATTCAAATTACAAAATCTTCATTGTAAAATTGTTTTTAAAAAAATCTTATAAACTATTACATTTCTGCCCAGTGTTTGAAATTTCACTGTCAAAAATAATATTTTAGAATATCGATATAATATATTCTTTTAATTTTTATTTTCTAGTTTAACTAATGCTTTCAGTTTTCCATGAAATATTACTTTTCATTTTTAATTTGCACCTAAAGTAATTACATTACTATTTTATATTTACAGTAGATAAAACTAATATACTTAATGAGATATTGTTGAGTAAAATTGTCCATGACATTTTAATTTTTGCTTTAATATATCTGAAGAATCTTAAACTGTAATAATTTATGAACAACAACATTTATTGTTGATTTACTAATAAAAATATATCAATCTCACTTACAATAATTTTAGAGCAGGGAATATTACGTTTCCTCTATTAATACACAAAATATGAATCTCACTTAGAAGGGAATTGAAATATAATTTAACTGTCTGAAAACTAAACAGTAAATTTAGTATCCTCTTTATTTGGTAACAACTTTTAAGTATTTAAAGCAATTAATTTAACTGGACAAGAATGATTAAATTAGAATACTTTAATGAATTAATGTACACATTAATTAAATTTAATATATTTTATAATGAATTAAAGTTAGTTAATGAATCGTGTTAATGCTGGTTAAAAATCTTAATCCCAACATGTTTTCACCAGAATACCTTCATTTATCGGGCTGAGTTACCCCTGTAACTACACAACATAAATTATTATTGTTATTTAGATTATTAGTTGATGATCCTTCGTTACACGTGTTAACTTGCAAGATACTTCATGAAAAACGGCTGAGGAGGGCCTCCGTCAGATCCCAGCAATGCCACGTAGCGAAACATAAGAGGCCCAACTCTGGTGGGTCCCATCACGTTTATCCATTTGTCTTCTCGTCTCTTCCTTAAGTTTGTGTGATAATTTTTTATTTTAATTTTTTTTGGACAGTTTCTTTCTATGAAACTCATCTCCTCTGCTCCCTCTGCTTTCCATAAAGTTGAAATCTCAACCGCGAACAAAGCCTTTCCCTTCAGTTCGTTGCCTCCCTCACAACTTTCACTCTCTTCCCTCCGTGGAACCAAACCCTAACACTCTCACAAATCACTTCCCTGTTTTGAATCTCGTAAAGTGCAGAGCTCACTGCTCTTCGCCAATCTCAGATCTGTTATTTCAAAACTCGATTCATGGTGCTTCGAGTGCGGGTTTCGATTTACTTTTGTTTTTAGAGATTGGAAGTTGATCGGATTTGAGTTTTTTTTTTTTCCATTTTTTATTGGTGGTGTGGTTTGAGGTAGGTTATTCACTGTTTGTTATTGTCTTTCTTATTTATGTGTGTGCAAATTGAATGAATTAAACGGTTACGCGCCTTTTGTCTATTCACATAACCGTCTACCAACTTCTTCTCCACGCCCGAATTGGTTTCATGACTCTTATTGTCGATTTTCGTTGCCATTTTAGTGTTTTCTGTTGAGCATAGCCTCGAATTCATCGAAAACATTTTGTAAGTCTGAATTTTGTGAGTAGGCAATGTTTTGAGACGAATCTGGAGTGGGGGTTCAAGTTCGCTTTCAGTTTATCTGTGAATGCTGTGGGGTAGTGTTATTTTTTCGGTAGTTTCCACGATTGGATTCCCCGGGGTTCTGTTCTGTGATTTTGATGGGAGAAGAAGCGGTTTGTGTGCATGCATTAGATGAAGGAAGGAAGGAAAACAATGAGGAGTCAAGGACGGAACTGAAGCGTGACTATGACCAATGCGTTGGTGATACCGAACGTCACCTGTTTCCTCATAAGAAACAGGTGAAAGAAGTTTCGAACGATGAAGTGCGCTCTGAGGTTTCTAACCCCAACGTTTCTGCAGCAGAGCATGCGCTTACTTTTCAAGATATCAGTAGCCAACCAACTGAATCCACTGATGTTAACCATGCAGAGTGTGGGGAACTGACGTCTACTCTTTTGGAGAATTCAAGTTCTGATGAGACCTTGAGTGATGAAGCTGGTGATCAGAATATTACTACTACTACTACAAATAATAGTAATAATAACAACAATATTTCTCAGAGTGATAAGGACACGAGTAGTGCTGCAATGACATCCTGTGTTGTGATGGAAATCCCCAAGCATGCTAGTTCATCTGGGATCAGGAAGATTACTTTTAAGTTTAGTAAAAAGAAAGAGGAACATGGTTACCAACCACCTGCTCCTGTGCACCGTTCCGCTCTTTACGCTGATGGCAATCACATTGGTTTTCATGGGGTTGATGAATATATGGCAAGGGACTATTGTAGTGGTGGGTCGGTAGAAAGCATGGGTTATGTTCATGATGGAGATTTGGACTCGTACGCTCACAATATGGAATTGAAAATGTCCAAGAAAGTAGTTCCTAACTGCTACCCTACAAATGTCAAAAAACTTTTATCAACTGGCATCCTTGACGGAGCTGTAGTGAAGTATATTTACAATCCTGGAAAGGTAAACCTCACATCCGTTGTCTTTTTTATACTCATGCTTGGTTTCTTCTAATGTTTTGATGTTGTCAGGTTGAACTACAGGGGATTATTGATGCTGGTGGATATTTGTGTGGCTGTACAATGTGCAATTACACTAGAGTAAGACATGTACTTCACGTTTTGGAGATTTTGTTCTGTATTTACAAAATGACTAATTTTATCATTTTCTCAGATTCTTAGTGCCTATGAGTTTGAGCAGCACGCGGGAGCCAAGACTAGACATCCAAATAATCATATTTTCTTAGAAAATGGAAGACCGATATATAGTATTATACAGGAAATAAAAACTGCTCCACTCAGTATATTAGATGAGGTTATAAAGAATGTGGCTGGTTCCTCTGTCAATGAGGAGTCTTTCCAGGTTTGGAAAGGTGAGAATCATTTCTCAGGCTTATAAATGCATTGTGGAAGTCTGGTGGTTTGGGTTTATGTTGATTAATTGTATTTGAAAAAAGGATTTTATGTGCTGGGTGAATCCCTCCTCTATAAAAAATAAATTCACTCACCTTCATTTGAACACCTTGTTAAGTTTCTGACATTTTATTTTTTGAAGATTATGATGTATATTTCCGTCGTTTGCTTCAATGTTTTTATTTCTGCCATGTTATGGTCTTCTATATTCTTAATATCCCACTGCTGTAGTATTAAATATACTTGGATTTATGAAAGTCTTGGAGTTTTTTTTAATCAGGAGCATCTGTTTTATTTTGTTGGCCTTTGCTTGTGTTGGAGAGAACAACGGCACAACCTCTGTTGGAGTTATTCATCGTAGTCAGTACACATTGCTTCCATTTCAAAATAAGTGATTTTAGAGATTTAAGCTGTTCTAGATTATATCTCACTTTAGAAAACGAAGAAAACATCATTTTCTTTTTTCCAACTTCTTACTTCTCTTCTTGAATCAGCACCAGAAAGCATTAATGCCATAACATAGTCCAATAAACTTATATTTCCTTGAAATTGAGAATATTTCTTTGAAATGGAGTGTGCACAAAAAATGTGGGTTTAAAGGGTATCCTTTTTTGCCCTGTATTTTGTTAGAGCTGATAATCCATTATAGCTTATGATCTTGTCCTATAGGAAAATATTGTTACCAACCTCTCCAACTTTCCTAGAAGCTTAAGGTGTTAGGTGAAATCTTATGAATTGTTTTATATCTAACACTTCTAGTTAGAAATTGGTCTTAGCGCCTAACTCGACTCCAAAAAAGCGGTTTGTGGTGAGAAATGTCCAAACTTTGTAAGGTTAAAGTCATATCTCTAATTGACGTGAGACTAAACGACCACCCATGAGACTGCAATTAAGGCAACCTTCAAAGAGGTCACAGCTAAGGCAGACTAGGTGTGATTGCAATTAAGGCGGTCTTTTTATACTGCCCTTCATGCCCAAGACTTCTTGTCTAGAGTGTGGCAAATGCAGGTGACCCAATAATGCATCTAGGATATGTTTTGGTACCATATTTGAAATTGAGCAGTTGTAAGGTGAGGGTTGCCCAAGCTTTATCATTTTTAAAAGTCATATTTCTAGTCAATGTGGGACTAAACCACCACCCTTCAAGTTGTAACTAAGGTAGTCTACAAAGAGGTCTTGCAACCAAAGCAGGCTAGGGATAACCACGATTAACATGGTGTTTTAACTGGTACAATATGCGTGAAGAATTTATTTTCTAACTTATTTTGTTAGAGCTAACCATGATAGACTTACGATCTTAATCCTATAGGAAAAAGACATTTACCTATCTCTCCAACTTCTCTATTAGTTAAGCTGTTAGTTAAGCTTATGAATTGTTTTGTCCAACAGTTTTCATTACAAAACATCCAGGAACTCAAAGGAATAAGGTCAATAACGATTTAAAATATAGAGTAACCAATGGATGTTGTACGCTGCACAACTTGCATGGGATGATCTATGAGTGCTACGAATTTAACACATTTTCTTTGCCATGGGTTCTGCAGAAAATATTCTACACAGCAACGGCAAGGTTCAGGCTTATAAAAACTGTAGCACCAAACATGTTGGCATGTCTCATACAAACATAAGGTAAATATGAAATAAACCCAAAATGATAATAATAAATCAATTGAGTATTCTCTATCTCTTATTCACCTTGTTTAGTTTGGATATTGGCAACTTTTCAATTAAGGAGTTCTATAGTGAATGGGACATATCTGAATTTTTCCACACCAAAGGTAGCTCTTGCCATCAAAATGTTTATTAGTAGTTAAAGAAACTTGTTCTAAATGTCATGACATTGATGGTTTTTGGTCTATTTGTTCAATGAACTTTCTTGATTAAGAATAACATCTTAGGCTTTGTTTTTGAGATGCCTTTATCTTACTTGGCATTACTTAAGCATGTGAACCAGTGCATTTGCTTGTACTTCTAAAATAAAGCCTTGTTAATGGTAGCCTGAAGGATAAAACAATTACTTTACTTAGTCCTAATGCTTTGACTGGCAATGATTTCAGGATATGGGTAATCAAAATTAATCAGATTTAAGAATTCTATGGGTTTTGTTAAAGGAAAACAAATTGGTTTTTGACTGGGTTTCCCTCTGGTGTTATCTATGAGTTTACGAATTTAACTGCCATTTAGTTTTTGGAAAATTCTAATTTGAATTTTATTTGTCTGTCAAATGTTAATATGTTCAATTTTTTTTGTCATTGTGTTAATGAAATTTGGTTCAACTTAAAAAAAAGACTGACTAGACGCTTATTAAATTGTTCCAGTCAATCTGTAGATAGTACTAGCCACTTGTCGTCTTTGCACATGCCAAGTCATCATGAGCAGCTCAAGTATATGAATCAGACAAATGACGAATGGAAACGTGTGATGAAAAAGTTTGTCCTCTCTCTTGGTTCAATTACTACACATACTTGATAATGTGCTTGAGCAATCTGCATATGTACAAGGTTATTTGGTTGATTAAATTGTAGACCTTTGCTTGATATTCAATTACTCACAGTACACATTTTCTGTAGGTCAAGCTCCTACTCTTCTAATTCTGGTGTACTTCTGAAAAGAACTGCTGACGGTTGCACTAAGAGAAGGTACTTTTGTTTTGTTTTGTGGGGGGTGTCTGTTTTTTGTTTCTTTGTTCTCTCTAGCTTCTCCATGTGAATTGCAATATTTTTAGCTACTGTTGTTTGAATTGTTTTTTGCTTTTATCAGGGACAATGATTTACACAGGTTACTTTTTATGCCAAATGGGCTACCAGATGGTGCTGAGTTGGCTTATTATGTCAAGGGACAGGTGTGTGAATATTCTTATTTAAATATTTTTCGTTTTTGCATGTGAGTTGCACTTGTTTTGTGTGGTATTCAATATTCAATATATGACATGTCTGATGGTGTGCTTCAGAAATTACTTGGAGGTTACAAACAAGGAAGCGGTATAGTCTGTGGTTGTTGTGATATTGAGGTACGGTCATATATAACTGTGTGCGCAAAATGTTTTACTTTTATAAACAAATAAATGCTAATATTAACTTTTACTATCTTCGTTTGTGTGTCAACAGATAAGCCCTTCACAGTTTGAAGCCCATGCTGGAATGGCTGCTAGGCGTCAACCGTGAGTATAATATAAAAGCAGCTATATAGTCTGGTCTATTCTTCTCTGTCTTGATATAATTTGTCCTTTTGCAGTTATCGACACATATATACTTCCAATGGGTTAACACTTCATGATATAGCTCTCTCATTGGCAAATGGTCAAAACCTTACCACGGGAGACAGTGATGATATGTGTGCAGTATGTGGAGATGGAGGAGATTTGATTCTTTGTAATGGATGCCCTAGGGCCTTTCATACAGGTGGACAGATTGTGTTCTTCTTTAGTTATTAATTATTTGAAGATATTGTAATATCTTTATGTATTTTTCTTGTTTGTCATGTTAATTTCTGAAGTTTTCTTTTCATTATATTAGGAAGCATATTCACTGTTATCCTGTGTGTAATTTGGACAATGAGTGATGTTGTCTATTGTCTACATGTAAGAAAGTTCTATAATTGTATTCATATGCTGCATAGCACATATAGCTTGCATTGAATAGACAGTCTTGCTACCTTGTTTTGTTCAATACAACTAGTTTACTATTGTAGCAGATACTGCAAAATTATGATGAGAAAATAAACTGGTTGAGGTAAGGTGACAGGATTTATTAAGATTTGCCATTTTCTGGTTCAATTGCAGCCTGCTTGGGTTTACAGTGTGTTCCAGACAGTGGTTGGCGATGTCTAAATTGTGGAGATAACGCTGGTAATGGAAGAGAATCTTCTATAGTGAGGCCAATTATGATCCGGTTGACACGAGTTGATAAAACACCAGATTTTGAAATGGGTGGATGTGTTGTTTGCAGGTAAGTTATATGGTTTATCTTAAAATAATTTATCAAAACTGTCACTTATTAATAACTTTATGCGGAATATGTTCTGTAAGGAAGTGTGCAATTTTACTTTGAAGATTTTGGATTCTGGTTGAAGGTATCGAGTGGTTCAGAAGCATACAGTGTTAATGAAGATTGTGGTGATAGGCCATTGAATTGACGTCACTGCATTTCATTTACATATATGCATTGCTTTGACCTCTAGAGACTGTATGATATTAGGATTAATGAATATTATAGTAATAAGCCATTGAATATTAAAATTTTGGTGTTAATGTTTTTTAAATGACAGTATTTGCAGAATTTAAGCAATTTGTATTGGGTTTTTTCTGGTAGAGAAAGCTCAGTTTGGTTTCATATTTGACATTTTTATGTGTACTCGTGTGTAGTGTGCACACACACATCCTATATCTTTGCTACTGTTAAGCTTTGCTTTTGTATTAATTAATTCTATACTAATGTGCAAATACTCAACAGGGAGCATGATTTCAGTGTTGCAAAATTTGATGAACGAACAGTAATAATTTGTGACCAGGTATAATTTGTACATGACTGGCATTTGTATTGAACTGTTTCTTTTTTAGAAAGTTAACAATATTGCTGGTTGTTAACTAGTGTGAGAAGGAGTATCATGTTGGCTGCTTGCGGGACATTGGGCTATGTGAGTTGGAAGTAAGCACTAGGCCTTTAACAAATACTTTTATGATACTTGCATTTGTTTTTAATATTTCATCATCATATCTTACAACAGGAGCTGCCCAAGGATAAGTGGTTTTGTTGCAGTGACTGCAATCGAATATATGTAGCTCTACAGAATTCAGTTTCTGCTGGAGCAGACATTATACCAGCTTCCTTGTCAGAACTAATAATCAGGAAGCATGAGGAAAAGGGATTATGTTCCTATGGTTCCCAGGATGATATTCAGTGGAGAATTTTAAGTGGAAAAAGCCGTTATCCAGAACATTTACCCTTGCTTTCGCGAGCTGCTGCTATTTTCCGAGTGAGTATTTATGGCTTCCAAGTACGCTAATTGTGATATGGTATATGCTGTTGATATTTCATATTTCATTGGTTCTATCATCTTCTCTCAGCTTACCTTTGTGAAACAGTTCAAATTATTTAAGGATAAATGATAACTGTACTGTAACTCCAGCTTTCCTGATGAGAAAATTTCCCTTTTCATGTAGGGAGCTGGTTTTCATTTGTGTTTTCATCACATGCATGACAAAAAAGTAACCTAGTCTCTGGAAACAACCTGAAATCTTGAGTTTTACTTATGTGATATGAAAGAGGTCATGTCTTGTGTATATGTTCGGAATAAAATAATTTAGGGATTGGCTTGTTTTATTGATGCAACACTTTGTCGTTTTTAGCTATGTTCAAATATCAATCCACTCAATTGGTTTTATTTGAGTGTATCTGATTGAAATTTAGTTTTGATTGTTGGAATTATGAAGATATAGTCAACCCAGTTCATTTTAATCATGTTCCAAGCATGGAAATTGATTTGTAATCAATTGAAGTCCCATTTTACAATACATTTTGAAACATGAGAATTGATTTGTAAATCAAATCCAATCATTTTCAATTTTATAGCAAGTCCAAACACAGCCAATTGATTGTCATACTTGGTAAGACAGTGTTGGGGATTTCTCTGGATGCAGCAATTGTGTGTTTTTTTTGGGGGGATGGGGGATGTTGCTAGCAACGGAGCTTCTCTTGTTCCATTAGGTTGTGGACAAGTTGACTATTGAGAAAGGCATGCTTTCAAATTTCGTGCATTTTGAGAATTCCCTTCTATCTAGTGCTATCTTTATTTCGAATCTACCTTTTGATTATTGTGTGTCGGGCATTCAGTGGCACTGAAATTGTCTATTATTCATATTATATGTTGTGTTATCCACTTCTCATGCTTTGGGAATATGTTTTGGCAGGAGTGTTTTGATCCCATTGTTGCAATATCTGGCCGTGATCTGATTCCTGTTATGGTCTACGGGTAAACAAATATGAATTATTTTATTACAGATCATAGTGGTTCATTCCCGCTTCCTTCTTAGTCGTAATTTATTGGACTGTGGATTATTAACAGTCTAGTGTTAGTATACAGACTACCACCAGGATAAGTTTGAATTATGATGAATGTGCCAATTTCTCTTCATCACTCTCCAATTTTCCCTCATGCATATATAAAACTATTATAAGCTCTCTGAGCTTTATTTGCATTAGAACTTAGAACATGTTTTTGGGTGAATTAAATTTGTACCTACTTATCTTATTACAAACAGTTTTTTTTTTAAGTTCTTTCTAACATTTGAATTTATATTGAATTATTGATTTAAAGTCTTGGTATGACCTTTTACTGGGCACAAGTAATGTGGCGATACATGTGTCAACAAGAGATTTTGTAAATGATTGTCAATCAGTGCTTGAATTGCATGGGCAGGATTCTGTCTATAATATTCATGATTTTTTAGTTCATTTCTTAGTAATATATTGTATTTTTGAATTTTGTGCAGGAGAAATATTTCTGGCCAAGAGTTTGGGGGGATGTATTGCATTGTTTTAATAGTGAAGTATGCTGCTGTCTCTTTTTTCATATTTTCCTGACAGTGCTTGTATTCGGTCGAACTGACATTGTATGTATTTTACTTGTACCAGTTCTGTTGTAGTATCTGCTGGGCTTCTGAGGATTTTTGGCCGTAATGTTGCTGAGCTTCCACTAGTTGCTACTAGCAGAGTACATCAAGGAAAAGTAAGCAGCAACTTATTCATGCATGACCCAAAATTGAAAAAGGTTGTTTGATAGTTGATGCATTTTGATAATACTTTCTTTCAAATATGATTTTTTTATTTAGGGATATTTCCAAGTGTTGTTCTCTTGCATAGAGAGGTTGCTGTCTTCTCTAAACGTAGAAAAGCTGGTGCTTCCTGCAGCAGGGGATGCAGAGTCAATTTGGACTAAGAAATTGGGCTTCCGAAAGATGAGTGAAGATCAGGTAATTCCGTCGCTCTATATTTACCTGACAAAGTACATATTACCTATGTGCTGAGAAATGAAAACCTAATACGCTCATGAGTCGACTGAACAGGTTAAAATTAAATTGTGTGAATTCTTCCTTCATGTATAGCAACCATAGATTTGATTCCTTATTTATAGACTGCCATGTGTTAGCTGTTAATTATGTGCAAAAGAGATAATTATTGTGAAGGAGGACCAACTTAACTATAATATGACCTGTTTATATGATGGAGCTTGCTAAGAAATAAAAAATATTTGTTTTATTAAGTGTGTTGCCAATAGACGCCTACTATAATTTTCGATGAAAACTTTTTTATTTATTGATTTCTTAAGTAGTAACACTTTAAGAACACATTCCATTTACTGACACTACATGAATTTGAAGAAATTGTTGCAGACATCAATTAGCATTTACAATTAAGCTTTTATTTTCTTGGGCAGTTATCCAAACATCTCAGAGAGGTGCAGCTAACTCTCTTCAATAAAACTTCAATGCTGGAGAAGACAGTGGAGCAGACTATAGAATGAGTTTGATCTGGTGTTGTAACTAATTTTTGGTAATTTATTCATTTTTTTTAGCATATTATACACTGTAACATCGTACTGTTATGTTCTTTTTGTTTTTTCCCACGTAGTGTGGATGCTCGTGGATGGGTCTGGGTGTCAGCCAGCCATGTCTCTTTCTTTTTGTAAAATGTAGGGTAAAAAGTAAGCGTGAAAAATAGGGAACATGGCCTAAAGGATAGAAGTAGAGGAGTTTCAAAGAGCTAGCATGCTGACCAATTTTTTTTATTAGCATGCATGTTCGCCATAAAATCCTACTGTATTTGATTTTCCCCCCCTCAGAAATTGTGTATCTTTTCCGGTGAATTTGAATCCATGAAAATCTCCGCACACCATAATGAAATATTAGTATTAATAGATGTATGTACTCGATTAAACTGTTTCTAACTAGTTGCTTAAGCACTAAAGGTTTTTTTGCCTGCTTGGCATTGAGGTGATTGTTGCTGTGTAACTATTCTAAGTTCGAACATATCCTCTTGTGGTGTTATAATTTGGTTAATGAAAGTGTATGGAGGTTTTAATTTAGTTTTAGAATCTAAGTGAATTAAAATAAAGTTTCTTAAAGTATTTTTCACTTATATTCATCTTATATTTCATGTAGGTACTTACATATTTTTTATATGTTATTATTAAAATAGAATTGTCTTTTTTTATATATATGTGTGTATAAAATAATATGTAGGGATTTATTTGAAACAAAGATATTTTTAGGGTTTTTTAATTCTTAATATTTATGAACTAACTTTTTAAAAAATTATAATTTTAAAGATTGAAAAGGTCATTTAAAATATTTTTTCATTAAATCAAAATAATGTTCGGATTTTTTTGCTCATTTTTAACTTAATTTCCTGAAAATTAAAATTAGTGAGAGTAGATAAATAAATTGTTAAACTTATAAAAGAATTATACGATTTTTAATAATAGTTCTAAAGGGTGCTGCGTGCATTTTTTACCTGTGTGCTAACTTGAATGTTTTTTTATGCTAGGATGTTTGAACGATTCATTATTTCTTGAGTTGAATTGGAGCTTTATGGAGTATTATCTTTCATTTGGGAATGAAGATGTGTCCAGAATGGTACAGGTTCAATAGAAAAGAGAAAGATTTATGGGACGTCTAGTATAAGTCTTTCTTTCTCTCATTGGATGATACAAGAGTTGAGCTTCTTGTTTAATTTCGTATTCAATATATACTACATTTCTGGACAACACATTCTTTTTTACAAGTCTTCATTTTATTTTCCTACAAATAAAATAAAATTTCTTAATGAGTGTTCATGCATATGCCCTTCAAATTGACATGGTTTCTCTTGGGTTGTGAAGAAGCAAATTGGCAAGCAGCATGTCTTTGGCGCAGTGTTGAGAATATTTCTAATCACGTCAATCACATACAAGGTCCATTTTTAAATATCTTCGACCAATCACTTATTTTCTCAACTTCCTAGCTGACGAGTTTATGCATAATTTTCCTGTTATATATTGCCATAAAGTATGAAAACAACATAATTAACCACTGCATTAATTCATCGGATTTTAACTATTAACTCTAACTTCTCTTTTTAATAAGGATTAAATTGGTTATTTATTCTTGATATTTTTGCTTTTCAAAATATAATTCTCTAAAATGTATAAATTTTAGTAAATAGTTAGAGAAAAGTATTGATAAGCTTTGAGCTTTTTAGGAAGCCACGTTGTTAAGATATTCCTAAAACACTCAGATGCTTACTAAATGCTTTGTAAATCTGATTACCTATGCTTAAGTAATTTGTCTTGCTCAAAAGATAAAAAACAAGTACCTTCGTTCTATTTTTATTTAGATTAGAAAATTAAAAGTGAAAGAATAAAAAGAAAAAGAAAAGTAAAAAGTGAAATTGTTCAAATAGATATGCATAAAAGTAGAAAAAGAGATTAACAATATTTATTTATAAGATTATATATTATGTTGTAAATAAATACTTAAGGTATAGTCGCGCAAACTTTTTTGTTATTAGTGAAAAATGAACGTTTGAGTTCTTTTTTCGTGTTTTAGTTTTTCAAGACTTTTGATCTTTTGTTTTGTGTGCTTTATCTTTTTCTTTATTTTTTTTTGTTTGTCCTCATCTTTCTTTGCTTTTCTAACCCTGGAATAAGTGTAACTGTTGTCAGAAGAAAAAAATATTGTCTACTTTGCCAGGGTTGAAAAATCAGCGCAGCCATCAAAGCACCTTAAGGCAGTTTGTTTTTGGTGAAAAAAAAAGGTAGATATTTACGTGGATAAGTGAAACACGAAAAACATGACAATAAATAATAAAAAACATGAAAAACGACAACAGTTACAGGTGTTAAACTTTCTTTACGTGTTTTAGGTAAGAATCACGAGGAAACTTTTATATATATATATATAT
>Ga0123341_1003861_pt1 | contig 12999 bp, 16 predicted proteins | sample Turbeapinknodule_FD_89959 | JGI IMG/M metagenome (GOLD analysis project Ga0123341, IMG submission 89959) | Root nodule microbial communities of legume samples collected from Mexico - Turtle bean Mexico pink nodule | ecosystem: Host-associated > Plants > Roots > Nodule | place: Mexico: Nepantla... | reverse complement strand
TTATTAATATTTTTTATCAATAAATAAAAATCAATTACTAAAAGTACTTAAGAAATACTTCCATCTTTATAAAAAAAAGTTACACAAAATAGTCCTGCAAAATTATCTGGTCGCAAAAAGTTACCCAAAATAGTTCACAATACTCACTAAAAAAAATAATAAAATACAAACCAATTTTAGAGACAAAAAATAATTAGTTACTATAGTGACTAAATTAGATACCATTTTAGAAACTAAAAAACTTTTGATTTCTAAATTGGTATCTAATTAGCTACTAATGTTTTTTTCCTATCTAAATTGATATCTAATTAGAAACTATTTAACAATAATAAAATTGGTTTAGAAACCAATTTTTTTACTCTCTAAAATGGTTTCTAATTTAGTCACTATAACCACTAATTAATTTTGGTGTCTAAAATTGGTTTCTATTTCATGATTTTCTTGTAGTGACTGTCAAACTATATTAGCATTGTTAAATTTGAAAGACAATACAATTGTAAGGTTCTTGTTCTATTATGGCAGACATATGGCAGTTGAGGTTATGTTGCAGGATACCAGGATCATTGGAGGAAGTTTTGGAGGAAAGGAATGCTTTTCGAACTCTGATTTGAGTAAACCAGGTCTAAATCATGCTGAGTAGAACATTTCTATCATGGGAGTAGAGGAGACTAAAAGGAATAAAGTGTTGCACCAAGGTGAAGATCTATTAGGTAGGTTTAAGTACAATAGGATTTTTTTTGGTTATGTGGTTCATTATGCACAAATATCTCAAAGAGAAGGAATAACTCGCTGAGGTGTAGCAGATTGGCGCAGAAGAAGTATTAGTTGTTTAGACCGTTTTTGATGCTGCTTTACACATAAATGGCTAGGTAATAAACCGTAGGAATGTTTAGATATGCTTTTACTTATATCTAAGTAGAGATAATACAAAGTAATTGTAATCTGTTTTGCAACACTTTGTCTTTGCTTAGATGGTATATCCTTAATTTGTAAGACTTATATATGGTACTTTTGTATAAGAGTTGGAGTATTCCTGAAATACTTCATTTTAAATAATTTTATTCTTTGTTGATAATTTTTTTTTTTTATGTATGCACATTAAAAAATAAGTGACATTGAAAAAGATTTATTTATTATATATAAACTGAGAGCATCCAAAGATAAAATGCAGACATAGATGCAGCAATTACACACAGGTAAGCATATACCTATGTTATTGAGTAGTACAATAATACACAGAAGGAAACCACACACTCCTTTTAGATAGAGATGCTGTTGGGAATTCCCTTGAAAGTTAACCCTTCCTCACTTGAACGATGGAGCAATGTGTATGGCAGTTCAACTGGTCCTCTTCTGTTTCTCAGACTCGGATCACTGTTCCTTGCATTGATTTTCCCTTCAATCTCACCAAGTTTGCTTCCAAACCTTTTGAAAGCTTCCAAGGCCTTATTATCAGTGGTCCAGTTTGGAGTATCCCTCTGTCCAAGGTACACTTCATCAGAAGCATGCCTTGACAATATCTCTATCACTGAAAGGTCAATAAGGGTCTCAAACTTGGGTGTGATTGTTTTCAAATAAGCCTTTTGATAACTGCTCACCATCTCATCATATTCTGGAGTTCCTGGTTCAGGGATAAACCTTCTGCTGAGAGTTGGACGGTTCACTATGTAACCTCCATAAGGATATTGTCCAAAATTAACAGCTGCATGAAGAGCAGAAGCTGTCCATACAATAATAGAGCAAGATTTAACGAGAGCTTCAATACTCTGCATTTTAGGCCACCAAGGCTTATCTTTTAAGTCAGCATGACCCTTCTCTACAACTTCCTTCCACCATGCTTGGAGTTCAGTATCTCGTTGAACTGCCACATCGGTTGGGTAATACAATGAGACATACTCTTGGACCCATGACTTAATAGCATCCCAAATTTCTAGTCCATCAACAGCATAAGGGTAGTCCTCTATCAAGAGACGAAGTCCATGGGGGGAAGATGGATCCTCAACTGCCACTCCTCTGAATCAAGTGATAATAAAAAGAAAATGTTAATACAAATTCAATAAGCATCTCTCCTTTTCTTCCATCATCAAAGAGAAAAATTTGTTACTGCTGTAAATTATGCAGAATTTTGCTGCATAACTATATAAAGCACTAGAGGATGTGCCAAAAAGCTTAGCCATATAAATGTTGCTATGGTTTGGATTGTAGTTAGGTGGTTGTTGCTATGTATATGTATTGGATTGTAGTTAGGTGGTGTGGATCTTTTGACACTTGTATAAGGGTGTGTCGGAGAATAGAAAAAATTGTTGTTTAGTTTGCAAACTAGAAAACTTAATGTTTCTATTAAAAGAACACATTTCAACCTCCATATCTTCTATAAGATTAAATGACAACATAATAATATATGATCAATTGGTTGATTTTTATGGTACCTATTTTAAACTTTTTATGTATAAATAAAAGTAATAATTTAAAAGAATGGTTAGCTTTTACTATAAATACCTCTTGACTAGATCTGCTGGCAGTGCTTGATCAGTAAAAACCCAGTTCTTGTAAACGGCGGAAGACATCTCAATAGAGTACTTTCCGGGCAAAAATGATTGCTCTATAATGCCACCTGCATTAATCAAAGATTGCCTAGCAAGTCCATTGATATTTATGGTATCACGGTAGTGAGGATAGAGAAGTTTATAAATGGGGTGAAGCACACTAAGATGTCTGTTTGTTGCTATGGCAAATGGCTCCATCACTGCATGAGTATTTAACCTGCAACATCAAAAAGAAAAAACATCAATAATAAATTCATATATGCAAACATTATATATATATGGGCTAAATATTGCAGAAGAAGTTCTTACCAATGACTCATGAGCTGATGATAACCAGAGTCATTTACAATTACATGAGCCTTGGCTAATAGCCAAATTGTGCTATCAACACCATCAAGTGCAGGCAACACAACTTTGCTCACAGGACCCAAATTATCTCCACCTGGATGTGGCTTGCTTAATTCGATAGCAAGTGGCTTCAAAGTGCCATCATCTTTCAAGAATAAGATTGTTCTTGTGGCATAAGCTCTTGCAACAGGTAGACTGTTTATCCTCGTCAAATATGGAAAGAATGCATCTTGGTAATCTAATATGAATAATCTCTTTGCAGCAAGTGCCTGTGTTCCAAAGTTTAATTTCAGTGATCAATTTGTTTCGTAACTTCAAATTACAAACCTAATATGACTTCAAGTGCCTCTATACTACACATAATTATTAAAAAGAAGAATATAACAAAAGCTGATGATATTTTAGTGAAAACTGTATATCATTACCTCATCTACTGTGACCCCATCCATGTTAATCTCCAACTGTTCTTTTGTTATGGTACTAGTTTGATCACCATAGAGAGAGGGATCAAGCGAACTTTTTGGTGGGAATTCCTGCCATTATTAAAAGATGCTATATGAGGAAAGATGACAAAAATAACAAAGACAAGATTTTTTTTATCAGCAATAATAAATGAATAAAAAGGATACTTCATAAGTGTCTCTCACCCCTTATACAATAGTCCAAAAAGCAGTAAAATAAAGCAACTAAGAGCCTATGATTCTATGACACACCCATACTAGCACTGATTTTTTATAGCAAATTATGCAGCAGGTGCATTCACAATTATGCAGCAAAATGCATCCACAAATATTTAGCAGACTGCATTCACATTATGCAGCAAAATGTGACAAGATGCATTAACATTTACATCAAAGTTGACCATTTTAGAGACTTAGTATTAACCTGAAGACGACGAACTACATTTGGATTGACACCAGCAATCACTTCTCTTGCAAATTCTTCATCAGTCATCCATTCAGATTTTTTAACTGCACAAATAAAAAAGAAAATCATTATGAAATCAAGCCAAATATTATTTAATTCCACAAGTGTTAATATATTGAAGCTTTTTTTTATTAAGTACCTTGGATTACATGAGGTGGTGGAAATTGAAGAGTATTTTCACCATCAGTACGGAAGATTTCCTTAAGGGCTGGTAAGGGGCTAATTTGTCTCAATATATCTGTTGGCAGCTTAATTCCACCCTCATACAAACTACGCACATCGTCAAAGCTCTTAAACTCACTTGATGTGACCTTTAAGTCAAAAATGGCAGATTTTAACAGAGGTAGCACTGTCTGTGATAAAGATTTTATTCCATACATAAGGAAATCTGATGACTTCAAGTGACCAAAATTTTCATCTCTTGGAACATAAATCTCGCCTGGTTTCTCACTGTTGGGATCTGTAATGAAGCAACCAATAGAACATTAAAATCCTCACTTTTCAATCATAGATTTTCAAATTCTACAACTTTCTGCACTTATAAAAACCTATATGCCCTTTTTTTCTCGTTGACCTCTATATAATTTGTTGCTTTGTAAAACATTACCAAAGCTAGAAGTATATTTAAGCAAAGTGTAGGATCATTTTAAGTTCTTCTAGTAAGTGTAGTTAGAAAGAAAACTTGTTAAAATTCTTAGATTAGATGAGTTAAACAACTTCATCATTGTTATACCATTAGAACTATGCTCATATATAAACATAACTGAACAATGATAAATATCACAAATTAAACAAAAAAAAGTCTAACCTGTCCTGGTTCGTTCTCTACCAGTTCTAACCCTACGAGGGTAAGGGTGGATGATAGATCCTCCAAGGATTGGACGAGGATCTCCACCATCTGGATTGCCCAAATCGTTATAAACATCATAGTCATAGATTCTATCACTGTCCTTGCGTTTACCAGTTCCATCTCCTCTAAGAGTCTCCAATTCTTCTTGTCTGTACTTGAGTAATGGAGCTGGTGTGGCACTTGGAAGATATGTCTGCAATATGTTCATGAAAACAATAAATGATCAAGACCATTTATAGTTAAAAACAAAACTTGGGCATCAGAAAAACACAAGCTTACATCATTCACAAAGAAAATGCGATCCTTTTCGTATTGTTTGAAGTTATAAACCCATGAGTTACAGACAAAGTGAATGGTTCCATGGTTTGGAATGTCCTCAAGAACAACACTAACGAGGAAAAATTCATCAGTTGTATAGTTTCTGATGTAAAATGCTCCAGGAATTCCAAAATTTGCATCCCATTCAAGAAAATACTGAATGCATCTTGTCTTGCTCCCAGTGTTGGTAACGTAGGAAGACGTTTCTCCAAATATGTTATCTTTCCAACTTTTCCTTTTCCACTAGCTGCAAACAAATACAAATAAAACTACAATAATTAAAAAAAAAGAGTATTTTATATTGCAATTGAACAATAATATTAAAAAAAAAGGGTGATCTTAGCATGAATCTTTTCACACAAATAGTTTACTGATATATAGCTGTAGCTGCAATAAAAAATGTGCAATCGTTTAAAATAACTTAAAATAATAACCCTATGATATGTTCCACTTTCGTATGTCAGAACATAAAATAGTGAATTGATTCTTACAATGAATTTTGTCCCTCTATTTTTTTCTATCCTTGTAAAGTTAACTTCTAAGAGTTTTTAACTCATCCAAGAAACATGATAAAAAATATAATAATGGTACACGTTTAGAGCAAATATTAATTAAATTTCATTTTCAATGTAAACAAAAGTTAGACAAGTGACTCCTTGCATTATTGAGGTTCAGTCAAACGACTAAGGATAATATAATATTTTAAGAGTAGCTAGAGCTGGATGAGATGTGTTCATATGTTAAATGTTAAGGATATATTAATTATAACAAAAATGTTAAACATAATCTCTCTTTAGATGAAAAAATATTATTAAAATAAATAAATAAGTATAGGAAGTAAACTAAAATCCAGATCAAAGAAAAACAAACCAAAAAAAGAGATAAAAACTTGTTTTTAAAGGTTAATACTTGTGAAAGATGGTTATGTTAATGATTCTTTGTTTGTTTTGTACTCATGATTTTGCTTTGGTCGGTTGGGTTATAATAAGATTGATGTTCCGATCTCAAGTTAGCAACGTTAGTCACAATTACCGCATTCGAGGTATTGTCCGTTTTGGAGGTAAGTACTCTATCACGGTTATTTCTTTAAAAGGTGTCTCGGTGGATAAGGGAGGAAAAAGTATATAAACTGTCTTTGGTCTCGACTCCTAAGCGATGTTGGACTATATTAACGTACGGAACCCTTGATAAACAGGTTGATGCTACTGCTTTCTTTTTAATATAAGGTTGAAACACTTTTGAATTCTTTGCTAATAAAAATAAGAGTTTAATTTAATATTTAATATAATTACATTTCCAATTAATTAGAAAGAAGTTGAAGTGTAATTTGTCAAATAAGATATGACAGAAAATAGAGTGGTTGGTAAGATGAGAACAAACCATCAGCCTGAGTAGCACTGATCAAGTGCAGTGAAACATTTCTGCCTAAGAAGGAAGTTGCAGCATCAAGTGCTCCACCAGCTATGTCGGTGACAACGCCAAAGGCATCTTTGACAGTGCCAGTAACACCGCTCTTACCAATGGAAGTTATGGCGTTGAAGTCCAACACATTCTTCGGCATCAACACCACAGTGCCCTTTATCTTCTGGCCCTTGTCAAAGATCCCACCTAACATCTTAATTTCCTGCTATATCAAACACTGTGTAGTGTTGTTACTGTTTCTGCAAAGGAAGAAGAAGAAGAAGAGAAGATTGAAGCTTAGTTGTGTGTGTTGTGAGGAGGCCAAGAAAAGCTATTTATAGAGAGGAAGTGAGAAGGGAGAAGCATATGTGAAACACGTTATCCACATTTGGTTCTATTATTTTTATCTTCCTTCTCTTTAATTTAATATTCTTTCATGTCATTCAATTAATTTCTCTATTATATTCACTTTATTATTTGAGTTTGGACGTTCCTACTTGTCTTTTTCTTTTTAATTGCACATGCAAATGATCTACAACAATCAAGAAAGTAGAAAAATAATTGTATATTACAAGAAAGAAAATCGTGTAATCATTAATTATACTTTTTTAACTTGCCCACTAGTATAAAAAAAATATTTTTATTACAATTATATTGATTCTTTTGGGATTGGAAATCCATGTTGTGTATGTGAATGCTGGAATTTTTTTATACCCTTTGGATGAGAATTTCATATTAGAAAAAAAATTAATCTAGAGAAAATTGTATGGTGTTTGTTGTTAATTATTGCACATCTTAGCATATTTATTATTTTAAGTGTGTAATAGCAAGAACATAGTTATTTAAGAACAATCTACTTTACACTTGGGTAATTATATGTTGTGATAGTACTTGAGAAATCCCAACCAACAATTACATAATTGAAAGAATTGGCCTTCTACAAAGTGTTGAAGAAAGTTTTTTTATTTTATTTTTTATTTTAGTACAAAGAACTATTTGAAACTTTGAAGATGAATTATAAATGAGAAGCCGTGGTTATAGTAGATTCCATGGAGAAGGGAGTGATTCCAAAGGTCTTGAAGGAGGTAGGTTACCATTGCAATTCACAAGTGTAATAGTCAATGCACGATAGGCAAAATGGTGACAACTTATTTTCTTAATAAAGAGGGAGTGATTAAATTTAGATTAAATGAAGCCAATTGAAATAAGAAAGAATGAAAGTTTGACAAACCATTGTTTATTGACTTGCTTTAAGCCATATAAGAACTTAGTTAGTTTACAATCTTGATTTGATTGAGGCAAAATAAGAGCTGGAGGAGGAACCATATAAGCTTCTTCTATGAGACCATATAAGAAAGCATTATCAACATCCCACTCATGTAAATGCAGTTGTTGTGTGGCAGCAAAAGTCAAGAGTAATCTCACTAATGTTAATTTAGCCACTGGTGAAAAGGCGTCCAAGTAATCTATGACTTCTATTTGCGTGTAACTTTTAGCAACAAGGCAGGCCTTGTAACTTTTAATGGATCCATTCAATTTTTATTTAATTTTATAAACCCATTTGCAATCGATAGAAATCTTGTTCTTAGGTAACTTTGTCAAATACTAAGTTTTATTATATCTTGAAGAGTTTATAATACATTTTTCATAACATCAAATTGATAGTATGTTTATGCACTATGAGACCGTCTAACACGTCTATTCAAAGTTGGATTGTCTAGTTAGTCAGTGTTTTGCACTTCATTTTTCTTCTATTAACATAGAAACACTCATAGATTTGTCTAATGAGTTTAACACTGAGAGACTGTCTAACAATTTTAATACTATAGGATTGTCTAATCAATTATGCCTTTATAAACCATTTGACATGTGTTTGTCCCGTTCTGCACACTAATGAGCTTTGTTAGAATACTTATACATTTTATAATGTTTGTTATCATCAAAATTCATAGACTCTCATATCACAAGACTATCTAATGGGTGATAGACCGTCAAGTGGATACTGGACAGTCTAGCATCTTAACACAATTAATCCATTATCACTGTAATTACCTTTTGTGGAAGAGAGTCTCTCATATCACACATAGTAGAATAACAAGTACATCTTGTATTGGTTTCTAAATATTGTGTTAAAATCTAAGTCTATATTATTTTCAATCTTTTTCACTTTTTCTTCTTCCTCCTCTTCTTCAAACTCATGCTCTCTTTCTTCCTCTTTAATAATAATACACACTTTTCAATCTTTTCATTTGCCTCAGATGATATAATACTATCGCTATCAATCTTATTCATGTGATTAGTTATTTGATCAATCTCGTGGGATACATGTTTCTACTATCGAGTGGTAGTTGATTTCACTGAGTTGATGAGGTGAAACAAGAATCATTTCTGAATTTTCTACACAATGCATATAGTAAGGGCTTGATGGAGTAATAACAAGATCCATGTTGTAAGATTTGGTTGCAGAGGATTCCATGCAGGAAGAAGTAACAAATGGAAAGAACCAAAAAAGAATAGGAAGAACCAGAAGGAAAACCCCTACAAGAACCAGAATAAGAAACCTTCATTAACTGAGAAGAGTATGAAAGTCACACTCTTTTACACACATGCCACTTCCTATATATAAAAGGAATGGCAGAACACATAAGTAAAATTGATAAGTTACAACATACTCAAAGTGAACAAGAGCAGCACACTACATACATAAAGACAATAATTTCACAGAGACTTGTATTGTCTCTTATTCAAAAGGATAATGGACAAGGAAATCACACATCCGTTTTAGATAGAGATACTGTTGGGAATTCCTCTGAAAGTCAACCCTTCCTCACTGGAACGAAGGAGTAAGGTGTATGGCAAGTCAACTGGCGAATGTCGGCTTTTCAAACTTGGATCACTGTTCCTTGCAGTGATCCTTCCTTCAATTTCTGTCAGTTTGCTTCCAAACTTTTTTAAAGCTTGTATTGCCTTTGAATCGGTTGTCCAATTTGGATCATCCCTCTCCCCAAGGTAGATCTCATCAGAAGCATGCCTTGACAATATCTCTATCACTGCAATGTCAATAATGGTCTCATACTTAGGTGTGATTGTTTGCAAATAAGCCTTTTGGGGATCCTTCACCATCTCATCATATTCTTTAGTTCCTGGTTCTGGGATAAACCTTCTGCTGAGAGTTGGACGGTTCACAATATAACCTCCATAAGGATATTGTCCAAAATTAACAGCAGCATGAAGAGCAGAAGCTATCCATATGATAATAGAGCAAGATGTAATGAGATCTTCAATAGTTTGCATTTTAGGCCACCAAGGCTTATCTTTTAAGTCACCATGACCCTTTTCCACAACTTCCTTCCACCAAGCTTGTAGTTCATTATCTTGTTTTAGTGATGCATCTGTAGGGTAATATAAGGAGACATAATCTTTGACCCATGTCTTAATAGCATCCCATATTTCTAGTCCATCAGCAGCATAAGGGTAGTCCTCTATCACAAGACGAAGGCCATGAGGAGCAGAGGGATCCTCAACTGCTAATCCCCTGAGTCAATCAACAAAAAATGTTATTGAAAAATTAAACTAACCTCTCTCCATTTCTACAATCATTAAGGGTATTTTTTTTTTTGTTTTTGTAGTCCAGGAACTGTAAGAATTATTGTTTCTGTTAACAAATACATTTAAAAGCTCAATGTCTGCTAAGAATGAACAGTTCATGCAATCACAAAGTTATCCAATCACCCATGTACAATTTCTATTTTACATTAACAATACATAAAAAATAAGCCCTATCTTGAATGACTTCTTAATAAATAAAATTTCATATATCTTTTTTTCAGTGAAGTACATTTTATGAATATTACCTCTTGAGGAGATCAGCTGGTAATGCTTGGTCTGTGAAAACCCAATTCTTGTAAACAACTGAGGAAATCTCCATAGAGTACTTTCCAGGTAAAAATGCTTGCTCAATAATTCCACCTGCATTGATAAGGGATTTCCTAGCAAGGCCATTGATATTTATGGTGTCACGGTAGTGAGGATAGAGAAGTTTATAAATGGGATGAAGCACACTGAGATGTCTGTTTGTTGCTATGGAAAATGGCTCTATCACAGCATGAGTATATAGCCTGTTAACCCAAAAAGAAAAAAAAACATATCAGTAATAAATTCATACACACATACACTATACAATGCACATGGACTAAATATTGCAAAGAAAAGTCTCACCAATGACTTATGAGCTGATGATAGCCAGAGTCATTCACAATTACATGAGCTTTGGCCAACAACCAAATTGTACTTTCAACACCTTCTGTTGCAGGCAGCAGGACTTTACTCACAGCACCTAAATTGTCTCCACCAGGATGTGGCTTGCTTAATTCGATAACAAGTGGCTTCAAAGATCCATCATGTTTCAGGAATACGATTGTCCTTGTAGCATAAGCTTTTGCTGTTGGTAGGTCGTTTATCATCCTCAAGTAAGGGATGAATGCATCATGGTAATCTAGTATGAACAATCTGTTTGTACCAAGTGCCTGTTCCACAAATTTTAGTTTAAATGACTCTATTTCTTAACTTCAAATTACAAATCCAAGTAGACTTTTTTACATGTTTACCAAGTGTGTTTGCTTTTAACATGTATCAGAAGGATTATTAAAATAAGAGAATATAGAAAAATTCATGATGTCTTTTTAATAGTGAAAAATGCATATCATTACCTCTTCTAATGTGACACCATCCATGTTAATCTCCAACTGTTCTTTTGTGATGGTACTAGTGTGATCACCATAGACTGTGGGATCAAGTGTGCTTTTTGGTGGAAATTCCTGCCATTATCAAAGAATGATATGAGGAAGGAAGACAGATACTCAGATAGAGAACTTCATAACAAAACATTTGGAACTTACTTGCAGACGACGAATTACATTAGGATTTACACCAGCAATCATCTCTCTTGCAAATTCATCATCAGTCATCCATGCAGACTTGCTAACTGTTCAAAGCATCACAAATATATTTGTCAAATTGTTAATTCAACAAATGCTAATATGTTGAAGTTGTTTAGATCAAGATGTATAATCAAAGGTACCTCTGATTACATGAGGTGGTGGAAATTGAAGGGTATTTTCACCATCAGTGCGGAAGATTTCCTTAAGGGCTGGTAAGGGACTAATTTGGCTCAATATATCTGTTGGCAACTTAATTCCACCCTCATAGAGACTACGCACATCGTCGAAGCTCTTAAACTCACTTGATGTGACCTTAAAGTCAAAAATTGCAGACTTTAACAAAGGTATCACACTCTGAGATAAGGATTTGAGTGCATACATAAGAAAATCCGATGACTTCAAATGACCAAAATTTTCATCTCTTGGAACATAAACTTCGCCTGGTGTCTCACTTTTGGGATCTGTTACAAATCAACACAGAGTAAAATAAATATCAAGAAAAGCAAAAAATTAATACCAAGACCAAACATACAAACAAATTTTACAGATAAAACTATGTGCTTTGATACCATATTAAGAAGTGTCAATTCTTGCGTGAGACAATATATTTATGAATAGTATGATAATAGTTCGATATCGGATGCTCTGATATCGGATGGTCTGATAAGCTCACCAAACACTCGTAGAATAATCATTAAATAACTCTGATACCATATTAAAATGAACTTTAATCCTAATTCAACCTTATAAACTTATAAAACAGAGACTTATGATGTAAGATGTAAGATCGTTTATATAAATAGTCATCTAGAATCTCCAACATCCTTTTTCTCAGACTTTTTCTCCAATTTTAGTTTGATTCAAAAGAAAAGTCTAACCTTTCTTGGTTCTGTCTCTACCAGTTCTAACCCTGCGAGGGTATGGATAGTTGCTAGAGCCACCAAGGATAGGACGAGAATCACCAGCATCTGGGTTGCCCAAATCATTATACACATCATAGTCATAGACTCTTTCAAATTCCCTGCGTTTCCCTGTTCCATCTCCTCTTAAAGTCTCCAATTCTTCTTCTCTGTACTTAACTAGTGCAGCTGGTGTTGCACTTGGAAGATATGTCTGCCATACATTTCACCAATTTTGTCATCAAAAGCATTACAAAGATAAAATTTCGTACACATTGGATGAACAGAACTTACATCGTTGACAAAGAAAATACGATCCTTCTTGTAGTTTCTGAAGTTATAAACCCATGAGTTGCAGACAAAGTGAATGGTTCCATGGTTTGGAATGTCTTCAAGAGTTAGACTGACTAGAAAAAACTCATCAGTCTTAAAGTTTCTGATGTAAAATGCTCCTGGAATTCCAAAATTAACATCCCATTCAAAGAAAATACTGAATGCGTCTTGTCTTGCTCCCAGTGTTGGTAAGGTTGGAAGATGACTATTCAGATATTCTTCTTTTCCAACTTTTCCTTTTTCACCTAAAAAAAACATGCAAAGTTAAATAGTTCCAAAAACATGGGCACGTGTTCCAGCAATAATGGGGATACTGTTTCAACTGATTTTTACATGTAAAAATAATAACATAAAAGTAGCAGTTGTCATCTTATCTTAATTATTGAAAAAATGGGACTGAAAAATATAAAACTTTTACATACTAAATAGAATACACA
>Ga0123341_1003860_pt1 | contig 12999 bp, 8 predicted proteins | sample Turbeapinknodule_FD_89959 | JGI IMG/M metagenome (GOLD analysis project Ga0123341, IMG submission 89959) | Root nodule microbial communities of legume samples collected from Mexico - Turtle bean Mexico pink nodule | ecosystem: Host-associated > Plants > Roots > Nodule | place: Mexico: Nepantla... | reverse complement strand
TGGTTTCACAAATTGAAACCAAGAATTGGGGATTTCAGTGTAGATTTGGGAAGACACGAATTTGGGTTCAAATTTTGGAACGAAACCGAGACTGGGAACACAGACAAAAACGGGAACTTCAAATTTTCATTCTTTGGGCGTTTCAGAGCTTTGAAGGTGTTACAGTTTTGATTTTCACATTCTCACGGTTTGGATGGTTTGGATTTGGATTTGAGAACCTCCATTGACATTTTCAAAGAAAACCTCCAGTGATTCAGTTTAGGAAAGTTGTTTTAGTCAAGGGAGCAAGAGTGTTACCGTGAGAGAGTGGGAGTGTTTCGGTGGAGGGAAACTATGTTTCTCAGGAGGAAACAACATAATTTTTTTTTAAATACATTAAAAACTTTCTTACCACCTAACTTTCGTACATAAAGTGTCTCATTTTAGCTTTTTTTTTTATGTTCAATAACATTACCTACGAAATCTTTGGTAGATAAAAACCTATTTACATACTAAAAAATGTTCATGGGTAATTATCTATGGGAAATACAGTTTTTTCTTGTAGTGCATATGGTAGTTCTAAAAATTAAGGAAAAACTTATTATTACACTTCCAAGAAGTACATGTGGCGCATGGAATGATCAAAATCCAAGTGAAGTAGTTATAACTATCATTATGAAAGTTACAACCATTTGTTGTTTTGAATCTTTGATTTTTTTTTTGTGGACAACAATGGTATTTTGGGTATTATATGATACATAACGATTGTAGGTTTTTATAGAGTTTTGGGTACAATTTGGTTCTCTTATGGATCATGTTCAGTTGTTATTGTGTTTTGTATGTAGGTTCAAGTACCTCCTAGTACTCCCATTTTATATATTTTTTATTGCTGATAAAATAAATGAAAGCGACATGTATTAGTTAGAAGCTCTTCATGTGACTTTTCAACAAGCGTATTTTGGTTCAACATATGTCCTTTAATGACTCTTGAATTATAGAATATTCTAAGAGAATAAAAAAATATTTTGTGATTAAGTTATAAAATTTGAGTACTTTCTTCCTTCTTCTATTTTTTTCGAGTCTTTCTCATGTAAAATCATCGAAGTTTTCCTTTTTTATTATTTTCTTTTCATGCTTCTTTTATTAAATGTTGAAGTTCTTTTTCTCCTTGTTCATTATATTCCTCACTAATCATATTTACATAAGAAAACATCATATATATATATATATATTATTTTTTTATATATATATTTTTTTTCAAGAGACTATTTTTTTTAAAAAAAAATTAAGAACCAAAATCAAAATTATCTCCAAATTTCACATCTCCAAATTAACCTATTTAATATAATTTCTTCTCAATCTTTTTACACATTCTTTTAAATAAGTTATAAAATTACTTTAACTTGTATATAAATGAATTTTATATTATAAGGAGTTCATTTATGTTTGTTTTCTCTTATTTTCTTTTTGAAAAGCTTATGAAAAAACTTACCTGCTTTGTGATCCAATGGTTGAGACTTCCAGCTACCAGACATGCACAGTTAAGGACAGCAAGACCAAACAAATATGAGTACATTCCCTCTTGATTCTCACCCACCCCAACCCTCAAGATTCCTAAAATCATGTAATCTATACCCAAAATACACTGAACAAACTCAATAAATTAAATAGTACCCAATTCATGTGCCTTAACAAATTAAATTAATATAAAATGTTTTTATAGAAATGGAGAGAATATAGCCTGGATTTTTGGAAAGATATGCATTCACCTTTCTTTTTTCTTTCCACTCTAATCTTCCCCTTCTCAAATTCTTCTCAAGTTAAACAAATATGGTGGGACAAAAGCCAAAACTATAGAAAAAAAATGATTAATGAATAAAAGTAATTAAGAGGAGTGAAAATGATGGATAAATAGTGAAATACCAAACAAGACCTTAACGTACTATACTATCTATGAGTCTCCATATCTCTGTAACAAGGATAGTAGGTTGTGGGGACCCATGCACACCCTTCATGGGAGACATAGTGTCACTGCTTGTTTGGCTTCTTTCACTGTTAAATGAGAAAATTTGCTTATATTTCGTAAGGAGTATATCTATGTGCTTTACTTTCCGTCTCTCTTTCCCAATTCTAATTTCCAAAAGCAAAACTGTGTATGCTTCTTCCATGTGCCCACACCCCTTTTCAGCGTTTCTTCCTCGCTTTTCCTTAGGTTTTCTTAACATCTTTTCATACCAATAACCTTTGTTTTAATCAATCAAAAACCCCTTATTCTTTTCTTTCATCTGGGTATTCATATCTTGGTTTATTAAAGTTACAATAAAATAACTCTAATATTTCTGGTATCACTGTTTTTATCTAAACTTACCAGTGGTCCAACTTTTGTTAAATAAAAGTTTTCTGAGCTTTGCAATGAGCCATTGTTTCCATCTCTTTAACTGTGTCTGGTATATATGTACTTCAATAAAGTGAAGTTCTTTCTTTGGCTTTCTAAAATATAATATTAAAAAATGGATTTTATTTATAAGACTATATTTACTTAATGTAAAATGTTTTTATCCTTTAATCATTCTGAATCTATAACCTATAATATATTATATTTTATGTAACCATTTATCAAATAACTGTGATTTTCGTAATCTGTGACTATGGAATAATGATTACGTGATAATAGAAACCTTTTGCTGGAACAGTTTTACTATAAACCAATATCATGGAATATGGATTCTCCACCTTTCTTTTTTTGACATGAAAAGAAACAAAAAGAACAAGGGAGTGATATGGATTTGAGTTTGGATGAATATATTTCGATCGAATCTTAAACATAAAGCAAATTACCATTCCTTTCCTGGGAATACTACTTTGTTTCTAATCAAGTTCATTGTTTTCAAACCATCTCTAGAGTGTCTAATGCGTTCACAATATTCCTTTCTTTTATAATAGTATTTTATAAAAAAACTAAAGAAAGCACACAAGATTTTGTTTTTTCTTTATCAAATAGAAGATGGAGTTGAATCCTTCAATTCTTTATTATTTATTTCTGCAATAGTATAGGTATACGTATATTTTAACATTTAGATTCAAACTAATTTTTGTGATTCACTTATATCAAGAAAATAAATATTTTAAATATGAATCTTGTACAATTAAATATTTACCAAATGATTCAATACATTCAATTAAAATTAACTTTTTATACTTAATTTTACTCATATTAGTTGAGGTAGGATATCTAATAATATATAATAACTCCATTTTTTTAGCTTAGAGTATTGTATGTACAAATACATACTATATATACCAATAACATGGCGTATCTTGACTCTCATGGAGCATTAAAAGAAAAGTAAAAGAAAAAAAAAGGAGGGTTTTGAAACCTTGTGTTTGCATGGGGAAAAGGTGAAGCATTGAAGGAACATAATCGATATTTTTTTCTTTTCTTAGGGTTCTCCAAGTCAAAGAAAGATTTCTTGCAGAAGCAGCCAAACAAGAAAAAGCCACCACACCTCCTTTTACCACACTCTGCTCCTTCTTTCCTTCTCGTGCCAATGGCTTTACCTTTCTGGATTCTTTATATAATATTTCATTTTCAACTACACAATGGTCCCAGCCAAAAAATTCTTATTAATATTTTGCTAGGGACTTCAATATTATGCTGTTATAGTTTCCTTAAAACTCCAAATTAAATGGTCCATCTTTGCTTTCAATAAATCAACTCTACACTAACATTAATCTGCTTTCAAATTTTATGTACATGGAGATTCTATATTCTGAACAAAAAAGTAATCAAAGATGAAATTTGGTTAAGAATATTATTTTATTTCCACAAGGGATGTGACTAGTTACAAAATTCAATTAGAGAAAAAAGGTTAATTAGCTTAAATGAGTTGAAATTCAGCAACAGAAAACCAATTATGTAATCATAGTATAAAGAAAGTATACTTAATGATAATTGAGAAATATTGGTTGAATCTTATTCTGAGTCATCATTGTTTGATATATTAAGGTTACCCTTCTCTTTTAAAATAATAATCACAACTTTTATTTCCATAATATCAGGCATGGTCATTTTGGTAAATTCAGTGACCTATGATGAACACCTTTCATGTAAAAACTTCCATAATAAGTTGGTCTTGGTTCTTGGACAAATGTGCATCGAATTTCACTACCTCCAACCAAAATCACTTTTGCTGAAGCTTCTCATCCTCTCTTCACTTTCTCTCTCTGTTTCTCTCTACTATTCTGCCACTATTGTTCTTTCTCCCTCTTCTTAGCCTTGGAGCTGGTTGATGGATATTGAACCCTTGTGGGGTATTGGGGGGTGGTCTTCTCTTTCAAATTGCATGGCAGAACCTAAATCATCATCACCAATCTCAGAACCTTGCTCAAAATCACCCTCTTTTCTTCACTTTCTCACACTTTTCTTCATCCTCCTCCTCCTCATCAATCTATCCCACCAACCACACCCTTCTACCATGGCCTCCTGGGAAAGCACCAAAGCATCAGAATCAACCATGTCTACCACAGCCATGCACCCTCAGAATAGCCACAAATCCCGTACTCCATCTTCTAAGGATGCTGCTAGAAGAGAATTTGGAGCTGAGGCTCATGAAGTTCCAAGTGGTCCAAACCCTATATCAAATTAACCGGTAAGTCAGAACTCAGAGGCATATACCAGCACATATATGAACCATATATAGCTAGAGCTAGCTAAAAATTGAAGATGACAAGGAGATCGATGTATGGGCATAGTCACTATTGTAATGGTCATCTTCATAGTTCTTATTTTAGTTCATCACCATTAATATATTGCCTGTCTCAGTGAGATCTTTGTTAGTATTGTTGTTGTCATCATCTTTAGCAAAATTAAATATCTCCCTTTTTGGCTGGAAATGTATAGAAAGAGATATTCTATTTTCTATATCTATGTATGTACCTACCTATTTCTTTCTTACATAGATGGTGACAAAATGGTGTTGGTGATGGCATAAGCATTTAAAACCATCTTCTTCTGTGTGGTAATTGCTTTTGGCTTTCTACCATGTTTGTATTCAAAATTAAGTACAAAGAGTTCAAATTTATGTGGTTGAGTTGTGTGACATGTATCTATTATTTTATCTTTCACTGTTTCTTTAGATTCTGCACTTTTCTTTCCCTTAACATTTTGACTGATTGCGGCTTATTTTTCTCCTGGACGTACTCTTCATCTTCTTCCTTACTTGTTAACTTATCTTAACCATTAAGTATTTTATAAAAATCTTGGTACTAAGAAGAAGTCCGCAATTATTGTGCCCTTTTGGCTTAGTGATTTAGAAGGTGTAAAGGAAAGTAACTCATTTCTTTGTGAAGCAAAAAGAAGTTGTTTTGCCAAGAAATTCATACTAGAAATCACTATTTGAAACACAACTAGAGTTGAAATTAAGAAGAAACCAGAAGAAGAAACAAGGAGCAGTAGGTGGGTGGTAAGTGTGAGTGAGGTTTGCATGGCTCTTCCAGTGGATTCTATTGGGTTTCAAAACTGAGGAGGAAGGAAAAGATGCAGATAAGAACGGAATCTGAGGCACACAGTGAGGCAGTGGTGTCAGATCTATGACAGAACAGTGAGAGAACTTGGTACCTTTTGTTTTGCCTGAGCAAAATTATTTTTTTCTGTCTTTGAACTTTGCTTTTGTCTTCTCAAACACATTTATCAAGAAAGCTGGTACCAACCAAAGGTCATGAGTGAGCCCATGATTTGATAATTATAACAGTATCATTTCCTAGTGCTGAATCAGCTTATATTCCAATCATATAAACTTTACCATAACCCTCTCCACTCTCTCTTTCTGACTTTTTTTCTTTTCAAAATTGCAATTCATTCCCTGTAACTTCTTTTAATTGCAACTACACATCCATTTCACTAATATGTTGCAGCCATATCATCCATATTTATTTGCAAGTCAAGGAGTTGTGTGAAGTAGGAATACACATGCCATCACATACCTTTCTTGATCATATCATTGGTAACAGATAATTTTTGTGTTTGAAATATTTTGAAATATAGTTACTCTATGATGTAATGAGAGATTAAAATCACATAATTTTATACACTATTTGATTAAGTCTAAAAGGGAAACCGATAGGAAAAGACTGAAAACTTTTTAATAGTATTTTATTTTCCTCCTTTATTTCGTGTAACATGTGGAGGAAGAAAAATATGACATGTGTGCAATCTTCAATCCATTCAAATTGGAGAAAAAAAGTGTTAAATAGTTTTTCTTTTGTAAAAAGACTAAAATAACTATTTTTCCCTATCAAATAGCTAAAATATTGTGTAAATATTTAGTATTTTTTGTTTTTTCTGAATAAAAAAATTCTTACAACTGAAAAAATATTTTAATAACATTTAATGGTGGTTTGAGAGGTATTTGTTGAAAATTTCAAATTGTTGTCATAGATACAATGAATATTATAATTTTACCTACGATGACAATTCTATAGTGAAGCGTTGTATGCGGTATATCCATTTTCTAAATTAGTTACATGTAATTCCTAATACTTATCAAATTACACATACAACCATGATTTACATTATATTTATTATTGTTTTTATCTATTTTTTTTATATTGATTATTTTTTATTGAAAATAAAATAAAATAATATATTTAGGATGTACCAATCCATGTAAAAAATATATACAATTTTTTGATAGAGGAAACAATGCATAGCCCCACAATACTTATTCTAATTTGTGATTTTTTTTGGCAAAGAATATAAAAGAATTAAAAAATGGGACACATTAGGGGTGTCCCAACCCTGATTACACCAATACTCATACCAAAAAGAAAAAGTCCCTGCTAAAATGTCTAGCAAAGTTAAATATGCTTAAAGATTTAAACAATACAATTACAGCATAGCATAGATAAGATCTTAGATCAAACACAAATCATATTTGGGCTCACCCTACAAAAATCTTTACTCCAAAGAAACTTTGGATCAACACCAATTCCTTCAAAGGTAACCTAAAAAAAGATGCTCTAAAGTGCCACATGATAAGGCCAGCCACCGCACTTAAAACTGCAGTCATATGAATGGCACTTGCTGCCAACAACTTCATCCCACTCCCACGCACCAAAACTTCCAATACCCACCACCACAACTCCCCCTTAGTATGATCCCCATCAGGTTTGTTGAGCTCCAAATCCAAAAAAGTGTTGATACATAAGAGTGGTGCATATAAAAGGAGTTGCAACAACAACAACTAGCTTGAACTCCTTTTCACCACTCTCACCAAAAGCTTGAGTACATCATTAATCTTCACTCCAACCCCAAAAACAAATTTTGATTTCTATCGAACAATTCATATTGGAAGTGCCCCACCACTAGCACCTCTTCCTACTTACACTGCTTAAAAAAACTTGTCCTCGTCAGATTGAGCTTTAAAAAGTGAGTGGCAGAATCCATTCTGTGAATTTGTTCCTTTATCTGCTCCATCTGGTTGAAATGTATTGCTTCTGAATTGTCAATTTTAAGATGAACTTTGCAATGTGTTAATCTACACTGCCTTGCTCCGTGTGCCATAACCCTTTACAAGGTTGCGTAAACTAGCTTTGATGACAAAGAAAAGCCACAATAAAAACATAGTCATTCCATTCTGACATTTTTGTTGATGACCTGCACCAAAATATCATACCTCTCACGCCTCACAGCCATCACAACAACTAAACATAACTACACCTCTATGCAAAACAAATCTCATATACCAGATTTCCAAAGCACAAAACCAGCAATACTAGACAAAAAGCAAAGCAAAGGCAAGGTAAATCATGCATTAAACCGAATAAGTTATTTAATTACCATGTTAATGCAAATTTGTGGGGATAAAATACAATCAGAAAAAGAGAAGTTTACTTTCCTTACTTTATGTTTCATCCATGCCTAAGATTGTACCTGTGCTAAGGTAAAGATTTCCTCTACATCAGTCTTTGCTTGATTAAAAATAATCTTATTCCTATGCTTCTAAATGCACCAAATCAAGGAAATCCACAAACTTTTCCACAACTTATTACCCTCTTTGTTAAAGCACAAACAGAAAAACTGGTCAAAGTGATTTTCCAAGACATTGTGGTTCACCGTACTACACATATTCTATACTGAATTTGAGACATTACACATAATGAGGATGTGTGGAGTTGACTCTTCCTCCCTCCCGCATAGAGGACATGATGTATCACTCATTATTATCCCCCTTTTGTGAAGATTCTGCTTAGTAGCAATCATATCCAACAGGGCCCTCCACACGTAAAACTGAGGTAAGGGCATTACTTTTAGATTCCAAAGATCAACAAAATGACCAATTATACTTCCATTACCATAATATGCTAGCTTTGAATATGTTGATTTTACCGAGAAGCTATAGGAGGGTGAATCATTCGATAACCATAAGTCCTCCTTATCTGAATGAAGGGACACTTGTGCTATATTTGTCATGAATCAATTCGCATCAATATTATGCAGTTTGAGCCATCAGTTACTATTTTTTTTTTCATAAGAAATTGGTGTGCTGGTAGTGGGTAGTAGAGTTATCTATGTTTTTTTATCGGCAAGAAAAAATAAATAAATGTGGTCCAGTTAAGGGGTAGTCCAACCCTTATAAAGAACATAGAAACAAGCACTCCATTCTCCGAATACATCAATCCCCGCATGAAATGTCCAGTACCAATACTGGCAAAACCAAATAGCTGAACCCTACCTCACCCCAACTGCCTCAATAGTTAAATCCCCTAACAAACAAAACAAACACCAACCCGCCACCCTAAAAATCTTTTTTAATCGAGAGCATACATACTTGTAGTTCTAAGCACCAATTGAAGAAGGAAAAACCCATAAAAGAAAACTTTGAAGAAATTCAGGAGAATGCTTATTATCTATTGTGCTTTAGTTTTAGTTTAGCTTGCTAATAGATTTTGCAGGTGAAGTTTGTAAAAGGGTTGGGACACTCCTAAAATGTCTCATTGAATCTAATTATTCTTTGTTGATAAAAAAAAATATCAATCCGCATCAAATAAATTATACATTCGCTAATAACTTATTATTTATAATCAAATCATAAAATTGATATAACATTCATGACTCCACATTATTTAATATTATCAAAGATATAGGTCAACTATTGTAAAAAAAAATTATACTGGAAAAAAAAATCAACTTTGAAGTTTAAAAACTAGTTATACCTCACCAATTTAACATGCCAATTTGATGTAGTTAAGTGTTTCAAAGTGTTCCTGCTAGGGAGATGGGACCTAGACAACTATTGAAGTCTTTGTCTTCCTCCTTCCTTCGAGAAGGTTGCTAGGGCTTCACTAGGATCCTTCTTTCCTTTGTGCTACTCCTTTGGCTCTCGGTCTCGGGTGAATGCCAAATGAGGGAGGTACCTGCAGAAGACACTTCGACGCTCAAGTCAGTAAAGGGTGTTTGACACTCGGGTAGGTGTTCAGTAATAATGACATACTTTGCTCCTTTGAATGTGTTCTATTTATATTATTTTAATGGGCTTACCTCATTGGGCCTGATTAGTGGAATGAATCACACTTATGGTTGCATTACCTAATTCTTAATGGTAGTTTAGCTTCACTGACCTTGGTTTGAGCGTTAATGGTTATATGTGTCAATCAGTCTGGCCGTGCATGGTGTCTCGGCTAGCTCGGTCAGGGAGACCGAGCCACGTTAGCGTATCGGTCGGCCATACTAGTACACAAAGTAAAATTATTGTGTATCCCTGAAATACTGTAAGGCGTCGTAATTTCATATTAGTTCATAAACAAAAATAGTTAATTTATGAATAAATTAGTGAAACATATTTTTTTAAAAATTGTTAAATAAAAATTAATTTAGAGTTACTATTATAACTAGTTATTTTTTGTCTCTAAGCTTATTTTCTATTTAATGATTTTACTCAAGTGACAGTGAAGTTTCTAATCTCAAATATTTCATTTTTTGGCTCACATAATAACCATCATTCATTGCATTATATAGCACTCCAATTTTGTTTATTATAGTACAATTCAATATGAACATAAGCTAAGCATTTAATTATAATGTTCAAAAGGAAATAAATAACATGTATATAATTAAATTACATACCTTAAATTGTACCCACATTAACTTCACTCATCTTGCACTTGACTTGATGTATCCAACGTAGATTCTAATAACAAAAAAATGTGGTCATTCAATATACAATTTCGAGTAGTTTCAAGAATTCCTTAACCTGTATTTGAAAATTCACTCAAATTTTAGATTCGTCTAGAAACTCATTAAATTGAAAAAAAAAAAATCATCAAACTCACCTTTCAACTAATTTCATTTATCAGCAACGTACACCACCACCACACCCCTTCAACCTCATTGCAATGACATAAAAATGCATTTAATGAACTTAGAAACAAATAAACAAAATAACCACAACACACGTGTATTGGGATTTCCTTACCAAATGGAGCTACGAAAGAACTCAAACGAACCTGTGGTGGAACGAAAAATGGAGGTGCATCGGGATTTCCTTATGGAAGAAGATGAATAGCTGCGAAGGAATGAAAATAGCGAGAAGCTGGAAAATAACAAAGGATGAGTTGCGAAAGAGGAGGAATGATAAATGTGAGCTGAAAAAACATATATGGAACTCATCGTGCTTTCCAATTGGTGTAATTCTTAACATTAGTCTTCCCATGTTGTCTCCAACTAGTCCGAGTGTAAAATTGACAATAGTTTTATTATCAAGAATCATACCACCCAGAATTTTTTTTTGTGTTTGTGAAAGTACATCACAGGGATGAGAGGGGGCGTAAACACCAGAAAGTGGCATGGAGACCATGGTTCATCACAGGACTACACAACATTTTTCTTCTCCAACTTCCCACATGGTTATACGGAAACAGATTTGCTCAAAGTGTTTCAAAGATGGGCCAGAGTGAAAGAAGTGTTTGTCTCTCGAAGGTTGAATAAATGGGGGAGAAGGTTTGACTTTGTGAGATTTTTCGACGTTAGAAATGTGAGATGGCTGGAAAGTGAGCTTGACCAAATAATTGTTGGTAACCGGAAACTACATGTTAACATCCCGAAATACCGTAGGACTCAGGAGTAAAACGTAAGGTATGGTAGAAGGGTTATGAGAAACATAGATGTGGGGAAGGGAAGGAGCAACAGAAGGAAAACGGGTCTAATAAGGAGAAGAATGGAAAGCAAGCATGGGGGAGAATGGAAAACAAGTATGGGTGGAGAAGCAAGAAAGTAGGTCTTTCATTGAAGTGGTTACAGGGGCAAGCCAGGCAAGCTGGAAAGAACCTTCGGTCAAATGTCTTCAGCAATCGCTACCATGGATGGTCAGAAGTAGCATAGGCCAGTTTAAGGAAGAATTAAGCTATGACCAGGTGGATGAGGAGTTCATAAAAGGAGGCATAAACTTGATGCAAGTAAGGTTCTTAGGGGATAACTTTGCCTTATTGACACTGAAAGAAGGGATGGTTTTCGAAATGTTCTACTCGGATAACCAGCAATGGGTGGATAGTGTTTTCGTCAGTATTAAGCCGTGGACGCCAGCTTTTGTAGTGGACCATAAACGTGTATGGGTGAGGTGCTACGGGCTGCCTTTAGCCTTGTGGAATATGGATGGGTTTACGAAGGTGGTGGGCAAAGAGGTAAAGCTGGTGTTTGTCGATGATGCTACGTTATCCTGGGAGAACGTAGAGTTCGCTAGATTTCAGGTGCATACCTCTCTAAGTCATAGTTTAAGGTGGGCAAAAAGTATGAGGTTGAACGACATGTGGTGTAGCATTGTCATGGAGGAGGAAGTTGTTACAGATGGAAGAGGCATATGCAAGTGCAATAGTTATGAGTCAACAGTTAATGAATCGTCGTCGGAGACATACGTAGAAGAATCTTCATTATCGGTTAAAAGTGGTGAGGATGAGCTCCGCCAGTGGGAAGGGGAGTGCATCCGTTCATGGAAGGAGGGGGACGAAAGGGAAGCAAAGTCAAGGGGCATTTTGGGAACATCATATAAAGAGCAGTTTTTTAAGGAATCAAATGCAAAGTACATAGATGAGCAGGGGAAAAGCTGCTCTTTTTTCATGAAAGAAGTATGTGAGAGAAGGACACAAATGGAAGGTGCTGAAGTAGGCCTGCTTACAGCTATTGCGTGCACCGAGACCTATAACAGTAGTCATATACATGCTGACTTGGCTAAAGTGGTAGTAGATATTGAAGTATCTTCTTTAGCTTTTAAAATTAACGGTCTAGGCCAAGTGGGAAATCTGGAGGCCCAAACCGAGACCGGAAGGGACCAATCTCTCCCCACCTTTGAAGGTGGGCCAAGGCCCGATAGGGAGTGCTGTGGGAAAAATGAAGGAAAGGAAGGTTACGCGTGTGGGATGCAGGGGGAAACAGAGGAGGCGCTCGTACGTGTTAACGACTGCAATTCGCAGACTGAAGAGAATTGGGAGGGAACTACACGGTCAATGAAAGGTGTGCAGCTTGACAAGAATGGGGAGTATGGGTCAACGGAGAAAGATGAGTACCAGAGGAATGGAAAAGGCGTATCGATTGAAGGGGGAAACTACCTAAGAGGCCACTCGGAGCGAATTACAGGCTTGTGGTCTCCTCCAATCCGCCAGCGCAAGAAAAAAGGGCTCACTGATCTGGGGGATTCATCTCTACCCCAAAGGAGGCGGTCTGTAAGGTTACACGAGAAACAGGCTCGCTCCGCACTGTCCAAACATCAACATGAAGGTAAGATCTCTGCCTCAATCTCGGATGGAGACATTTATAATTGTAATTCTCGGCTGTGCGAACAAGGCAATGGGGCTGAACCAACAGTGTTGTGGGAGATTGGAAAAATATCAGGGATTTTTTGTCATGGGATTGAAGAAGAAGTCATTCAAGAATATATGTGTATGGAAGAGCGAGACATGGGGTTGCGAAACTGGCCAAGGAGGGGGATAAGGATGGGTTGTCATGATAATAATAAATCTCAACATAAGAGG
>Ga0123341_1003859_pt1 | contig 13002 bp, 7 predicted proteins | sample Turbeapinknodule_FD_89959 | JGI IMG/M metagenome (GOLD analysis project Ga0123341, IMG submission 89959) | Root nodule microbial communities of legume samples collected from Mexico - Turtle bean Mexico pink nodule | ecosystem: Host-associated > Plants > Roots > Nodule | place: Mexico: Nepantla... | reverse complement strand
TTAAAAAAAATAACAAATAAAATAAATATTTTTTTTATTAAGAAATGACAATTTAAAAGAAAGCAATGAAATATATAGATATATAAGTTTTAAAAAGAAACCACTAAAATCTTATTGAATGAATTTAGAACCAGTTTGACTAATTGAACAATACTAAATGAAACAAGGAAATTAATGTGACTGTTGACAAGTTTTTTTATTTATTTTTACATCAGCTATTAATCAAGGTTCAATCCTACAGGCAAACTATAATTTACTAGGAAAGATCTTATAATCTTATACTCATGTTAAATTTATGAATTGTTCAATGGGTGATTCATCCCTAGTCCAAAAATATTTTATCACCATGGAAGATATAAGATCAGTAATAAATCAATCAGTATCTATTATAAGGCATATTCTAGTTGCGTCCAAAGTTTAAAAAAACTACTAATTTAAACATAAAAAACAACTATTTAACATAAATATTAGATGACAACTTAATTTAAAATTAAATGCGCCAATTATTAAGTAATTTAATATTATTTATGGCACTGATCACTCACCACCAATATTAATAGATGTAGCAGAAGAAAAGATGCATTTCTCTTATGGTTCGTCTTTTTATCTTGATAAGGGCTTTGTAAAACTATTGTATTTCGAATAAAAGCATCTTTTGTACACTTTATCTTTGGAATATTAAGTCTATTTTTTTGAAAATTTCTTTTAGCTTTTGATTTTATAATAATATCATGCACTTAAATTTATAATTTTTAGTTTGTCTAATGATGATTTTGGCTGTCTTTTTCAACCAAAAAGTCTGGTTCTCATTTGAAGAGTTCATCACCCTTATACTGTGCATGTTTTGGCTGTTTTGTGAATTTCTTTTATATAACCTCGATGGGAAATTTGAATGACTGGACAAGAAATATGTGGGTCACGTACAGCAATGCAGTAGCCATGGATATACATGTTATATACACAGAAAAATTTTGTACAACGAAGATATTATAATTAAAAGTCTCAAATTCCACCTTTTTTGTTTTGCATACTTACATGTTTCATGTTATATATATAGCTGGAAAGTTCTATCACGATCGGTTTGAAACGATATGGTATGGAGGAAGTTCTGGTAAATAGATGAATTCCTCTACCATTTCTTTCGAACTTTTATTCACACGAAAGAGAGAAAAAATTATGATGATGATAATAACTGTTCAAACTTCCATCTTTTCTTGCAGAAGAGGTATCTTGTCCAAAGAATCAGAGCTATCGTCACCGCTTGTCTCGTCTTCATTTCCTTTGATTTGTCCATATATCACTGTATAATATCCCATTCCAAGTAAAGTTGCTCCTATCACACTGCAAAAAAAAAATCAAATAAAAACAAATTACGTATAAAGGAGAGATAAAGACAAATCAAGTGAACCAAAAGTCTTGTGCATAATTAATTACTTCAGAAAAGAAAAGACGTATAAAAATCTCCATCTGGGGTGAAGAGAATTCAAGTACCTTCCATAATGAAGACTGTTAGAGAAGAAGCAAAGTCCAAAAGTAGTGGCGAAGGCAATACCAAAGGGCTTGAACAGTGACACATAGAGTGGACCCTTCAGGCTAGTTAACCATACTTGAATATTTGGACGAATCACACCTCCAACTAGTGCCTGTTACATATATTTCTCATCAACACATTTATTTAATTATGCATATCAATGAGATTCAACTATATGTACTGTTGATACTCACAGTTAGAACAATGAGAATAAGATCCTTGTTACGTTTTATCTTCCAAGTATTTATGTCCCTCTCAACAAAACACGACACTGTTGCACTGAGGATCGTTCCAATTAAGCTAGAATAAGAAATCACCTTCATTGGTTCTGGATATAGCTGGAGGGTTTCTTTCTAGCAGGGTGAAAAGTAAATTAAGAACAACCTTGAATTAATTACCATGAAGATTCATTCAAAAGGGAAATATTTTAAGAACAGAAAAAAGTATGAAAAGGGGTTTGAAAATTAAAAGAGAAGGTGCATACTTGGATAACGTTGGAAAGTGAAAGAGAGAAAAAAGCTGTAGCAAGCAAAGCGCCACTAAGAAGCCAAAACTCTGGTGTTGAGGAGAAGACAAGAAGTTGTTTAGTTTGTAGAAGGTGGTGAGAAGAGGGTCTTATAAGTGGTCCCTTCCAGAACTCAGCTAACACTGCTCCCATTATTGATACCAGGATACCAATTACTTGGACTTGGATACCAGGGCTTCTCAAATTCAACTCTGTCTTCCTGAAATAAAACTCAATCATTTATTATAAGTTTAGTTATACACTTCACATCATACTTTTCATCTCTTAAACATATATATGTGTATTTTTTTAGTATCCATCCTTCAAGTATATGATCAAAAGCTATATTATTATTAGATTTTAAAATTTTGTTCATTATATATATTTATTATCAACTAAATTGAATTCACGATAAACATAACTTTTGGAATATTTTCATAAAACTTAATAAATTATTCACACAGTTTTATTTATTTGATTATAGTATACATTTGGTTGAATATATGATTTTTTTTACTAAACTTATTTCATTTAAGTATAAATTAATTTTAATTTATGAGAAAAAATAATTTATTTTTTCTTGTATAATATTAATTGAAAAAAAATATTAAATTTACTCATAGTAATGATAATTGGATATATAAACTGTTTTCTGTGTTTATAGTTCTCATTTCTTATATTAAAAAAATGAAATAATAATCTTTCTTGTGCAAGATTATTAACGAGTAAGTTGGAATAAAAGTTCACATCCAAATTTTATTTTACATTCGTAGAAATGATCTAAAGCCGTTTTGATACCCATTAACGTTTTACTTTTTAAAAATTATACATGTATTATTTTTTTATATATATACAATTTTACAAGTTACTAATAAAGTTATATCGCATAAATCTTTTGATACACCCTGTTACATGGCAAATGTGCAATATGATCGAAATGAAGAGGTGTATAAACAATCAAGTCACTGAAAGTTTTTGAGGATACCTGAGAATGAGAGAGAGAAGAAAGTTAAACGTTGGAATCAAGAGGCCCATGGCACACACAAGAATTGGCGAACTATAAGTTAGACCCAGGAATAAAAAGCTCTGAGCCATGCTTATCCTGCAAAATCCATCAATGTAAAATCATGAATACTGTAACCAATAAATGCACATATGAGGTATTCGAAGGACATAAAAAATGCATAAAAGTTTAATTCAATTATTCAAGAACCCTCAAGAGAGAGAAATGCATGTATACCCTATAAAACCAAGGAACAAGAATCGCTTGAACAAAGAGAAAGTAAACGTTGGCAGCTCCTTTCTGTGCAAAAAAGAGAACATTGAAGATCAGAACCAAAACAAATCTTCCATGCAAACAACTTTGTGCATGTTGCTAGCAACTTGAGTCTTAAGGAAAAAGAAAAAGATCTAGGAAGAGAGAGACCTGTCCTCCTTGTGTGATAAAAAGGAACAAGGGAACAGTATTATAGTGGCCAAAGCATTGGTATACACTATGAACACCAATGGGCTCATTCCATTAGTGATTGCAGTTTTTGCAAAAATGGTGAGTCCTATGGTCCAACCTTCCATAATCACCATGATTATGAATGGCAGCACCTCAGACATCTCAGTCCTACCCTCCATTTGAATTTTCTTGTGTTCTCACTTAGAGAGTGATATATGTGAGTGGTGGTATATAAAGCTCTTCCTTTCTTATTAATAACTAAAGGTGCTTTATATATGCACACCCTAAGTAGGAGCTTGAGCTCCAAGAACAACCTCTCTTACCCTCTTATATTGAGTTGGTGTTGAAAAGCTTGCTTTCTCTTCCTAATATATATAAGAAGCAAAGAGAGAGGAATAGAAGACATGGGGCCATGCAAGTATAACCCTTCACAAAATGGGGAAGCTACTTTGGAGGAGAAGTTGCAACTCGTGTGTCCCAAATTCTTAAACAAAGGACCAAAGCTGACGTCCCAAGTAGCTTGAAATCATTTATTTTTTATTTATTTTGGGTAGATCTTGTGCTCATATTTCCGTTCATTATTTGTCCTCTCTTCTTTTTGTCTTAATTTCACATTTTCTCTTCGAACCAAAGGTTAAAAAACACTTGTATATGTACAAATGATCTGGCTTGTTTATGTAGTTTTTAACCATGGTATAATACATGAATAATTCTGGACCAATAAGGGAAAGCTTTCTTGTATGGTTTGGAATGTATTAGTGGTATACATCTTTTATGGCCCTACCATTGAGAATATTTAATATCGCCTGCATATAAACCTGCACGTTTTTATGTAATTATGAAATATTCAATTAGCATCTCAATGTTACTGCGTCCAATAAAATAACAATTGAATATATTAAATGGTTAATCTTATTTTATATGTAACACTATAAATAAAAATATTTTAATGGATATAAATTTGTTTTTATAAAGTTAAGTTATGTTTAAAGTTTACGGTTTAATATGGTATTAGAGTTTATCTAGTGAGAGTTTGTTGACCTATTAGGCTACCTACTATTTGAAGATCACTATAAATATATAGTCTCACGCATTAGTTTGAGGGCATCAACATGAGGTGTATATTGTCAATCTCACATCGATTAGAGATAAAAACATTTTATAGTATATAAGTGAATGAAAAAATCCACTTTTAAATAACATATATATACCTTAGACTTTAGAGTATAAAGTTAATTAATTGGACCATTTTGATTTTGTGTATTAGCCCCCTCAAACTGAAAAATTAATATCAATCATTCCCATTGGAAGAAATGGATCTAAATGGTGCAATGATCAAATGTTTTGTGTAAATGTCAGCAAATTGTTGTGTTGAAGAGAAATGTATGAGATGAATAAGTCCTTGGTTGAGCTTTTCTTGAACAATGTGGTAGTCTAACTTGATATGTTTTGTGTATTCATGAAAGTTGAGATTATGAGCAAAATGAATTGCGAGATGATTATCGTAGAAGAGTGACACATGTGAGGACTCAACAAGTTGTAGATCTTGTAGCAAATAAGAAAACCATTGTATTTCACATATTGTTTTTGCAAGTGTTTGATACTCAACTTCACATGAGGATCTTATCGTAGTAATTTGCTTATTGGATCATCATGATTAGAGAGGAACCAATGTTTAGGAAATACTAATTATGAGATTTGAAACAATTGAAATTATCATTCTTGCTAAGTGATTAGGGTCACATTGGGAAGAGTGTCTAATAACATGATTTGTGATCTAACCCCTGAATATTGATCATTCAACCCTCTCAAGAATCTAACCACCTAATTTTTGTTTTGTTCTTCTTCAATGTTCTTGATTGTGCTGGATAAACATTTGGGGTTGCACATACAAACAGGGAGAGGATTCAAAACATCTAATTCGTCCCATAGAGATTTCAAGAAGTGTAGCATTTTGAGACAAAATTGTCATATTGCCTTTGATTGAAGATTTCTTCTTGAATTTGTGATATTCTAAAGTGTGAGAAAATATCTTACCAAGTTCCTTCCACACATTTGAAGTCTTCTCACGCTAGAGAATGGACTGTACAATCTCCATGCTCATTGATTTTATCAGCCAACTGAGAACCAACATGTTCCCTCGTTCTCGAAAAGGAAAAACTGCATGGTTTTTTGGTGGTTTTGCCAATGTGCCATCTACAAACCCTAATTTGTTCTTCATTGACAAGCTCATCCTCGTCGCACTAGACCAATTGTGATAGTTCTTGTTAGTGAATAGTGACAACACAAGAACGGTAGATGAACTTTCATTCAAATGGATGTATAGAGAATTTGATGCATTACATGCATCTGTAAAATATAGGAATATGTCATTTCATCAGTCATTGAAATGTGCACGAGAACTCATTAATAGTATTTTGATATCATAACAAAATAATAATTGAAACTTAAATATATTAAATAATCAATCTTCTTCATTATTATGAAAAACCAATAGAGAATTACATATATATATATACTTTAGAAATGGAAAATAAGTAACAAAATTACTATCAATGTAACAACTACCAAGACAGAATAATCTAATAGTTAAAAACAAGCAAGTAACTCACTAGTTGAAAAGGAAAAACTAATATGAACTAATTTAACTATTTTACTAATTTCACCTTGTGTATTAGAGTGGAATATTTTATGAATCTTTGCACACTTTTATGAATCTTTCCACACTTTTGTCAAATGAATCAAACTCCACCAGGTTGTCGTCAAGACTCATGCTTGGTGGTGGGCCTGTTGGCCAAGCCTGACAGAGTCAATACAGTGTTGGGAGAAACCACCAAACTGAGCCCATAACATTGTTACTGTTGCTCCTTCAGAATGTGAAAGGTTGCTATGAGGAGAGGGCTGAACTTCTTCCCTTTTATTCTTTCATTTAAATTCCTTTCATATACAAGAGCCCCTCACAAAAAGCTTTTATACAATAATATCCACAATGTGCTACCACTAACTCTCTTTTTTTAATTTTATTTTATAAAAGTGGTCAATGATAAAATAGGGTTGACAGAGGCAACTTAGTGAAAATTTAAATAAAATAAGGATATCTATTTGCTTTGCTACTAACAGCAATGGATAAGTGCTTATATCATTTCATTCTGTAAGGTGGACCAAAACATATAAAGAAAAAAGTTTGACATCTTTTTTAAGCGACATTGTCACAAAATTAATAAGGGTGTTTATTGATCAATTTAGATTTAGAAGAAAATAAAATCAAAGTCAATTAATTTTCATGAGTATATTAATTGTATTTAATACTATATAAATGTGTTTTTTTTAAATATAATTTTATAAAAAAAATCACATATGTTTCTATTATTAAAAAATGTCATTAGTATATTTAATTGTAATAGACTTCTACAAACAAAATGATAGCAAAATTTATAAAAAAAAAATATTATAAGATAAAATTCCCATAATAAGTAATAATAGGAAAAATACATATTCATAGTTTAACTTGGGTGTTCAAAATATTTGTAAATTATAAATTCAATGCTGAAATTAATTAACATTGAATTGGATCAAATTATATTTTATGAATTTAAAAATATAAACTAATTTAATTTAAACTATCAATTTGATTAAATGGATCCAAATCTGTTAACATCCTACTAGAGCATTCACATAATCACATTTTGTTTGGTTAAATTAGTAGAGTAAACATACAAGCTTAAGATAAACAGACCATTTATATAAATTTACTTAATATGAATTAATATATGTTTAGTATCAAATTGACATTTAAAGGGAAAAATGACTTTTCTTTGCTTCCTCATTCCAAGTTAGAACTCATCATCGTATACGACCTTTAATAATTTTAAATAAAAAAATTGGGAAGTTTCTTTCGCTTGAAATGGAAAAGCCAAAAATAAAAAACTATCACTTTGGCGTTTTTAAAATATTGGGCTGAATGATGTATAAGGTCGGTGTATTTATAAAATATAACACAATGTCTTAGTTTGTTATTCAATCAATTAATTAATTATACTGAAGCGATATTGTAATAATATACTTACACTCAATATTTCTTCATTTAGACATACTATCAAAGAACTAATTTAAGGACACTTTTAACATAGTAGTTATGTATTCTCTTTATTTTTTTTCATAATAATATTTTTATATGATGACAAATGATAATTAAAATTTGGAATGTCAATCTAACTGAAATGTCAATTTTCATAATAATATTTAACATGATTTTTTTTTTAAAAAAAAGACAGGTATAATATTTGAAACAGATAAATAAAACAGGTATAATTATTGACTGATTTTGTTCAACCAAAATGTTTAACTTTATAAGCACTCCTAACTTTCTGGTCATTCACCAAAAAGCAAATGGCATATTATACCCACCTTCCCCAAATTCAATAACTGTACACCTAAGCAAGCACTCTTTCTTCAATATATATTGACCAATGTCAACACAACTGATATATCAGAAGGAGTTTACTCTTTTAATACAACGAACTTCATTCATTAAAGTCAAAATGATAGGAACTACATTGAGAGCATGATGAAAAATGGATCATCATTTTGCATTCTAAATGAAAGTCAATGTGTATGAATATCAACAAAGTCAATAAGTGCTCTTAGAAACCGTATGACTATGGCCTCGGCTTGTTTTAAAGTTGGAAAATCAATTTTGCATTTCAATATTAGCAAACATTCCAACATAAATTTATAGTATAGATTAATGACACGAATTGTTCAAACCTAATCTTACCAATTAATTCCATCAGGTAGCATAGGAGCGCAGAAGAGAACAAAAGCTAAAGCGTGTGTATTTGTGTAGTATATTCTCATATAGTAATGCACCTTTTCTTCAAGTTCCTACCTATGATTCCTGAATAGAACTCTTATGACGGGGACGGGAGAGGAGAGAAAAGTTCAGAGTGGTTCAATTGAAAGGAAATAAAAGTCAATTCTCTTTCTAGACCATAAACAAGGGGGGTCTGCTTCTACAATGGGAAATGAGTGTATTTGCTCCACGAACTATTTTGAAGAATACAGATACTTTAGTTTTTCAGAAATAGTTGAGAAATGTGTTTAAATTGTTCAGATATTTATCACTTTTCCTACTCACTTCTTTGTAGTCTTCATTGAAGATATTGGAACTATCATTTCCACGAGATGTCATAGCATTTTGTTTACTGCAGTAGGATTTTCATTTCTGAATGATGTTATAGATTGTTCTAACTAGGCTTCTTATTTTCTTGAAATGCAACTTCATGCTCATATTAGATGAATTTTACTTTTCCAACAAAGATATGTAGACATCAACAAATATAAATACCCATTTAACATCTCACTTTCATTTTTCTTTTTGTCAAATCTTATCACCTACCATGTTATCAACCCCTCCCTCTTCACAGTCTTTCTCTCTCATGGAGTAGAGTGTGGACAAACTTTTGGTATCCACAGAACATTTTTTTTCTTTACAAGAATAAGGATATTACAACATTACTTGTCTTCAAGATTTGATGAACAAAAGATGTTACAACTCACAAGGTTGATGTCATCTTTAAATTCCAACTGTAGTTCGACACTACATCTACACACTAGTATATAGGTAAACACTAGTACTCATCCCCAAAAGAAAGGAGAGAAATAATATACTTCAGAGACAGGGCAGATTCCTTTATTCTTCTGAGTAAAACAACTGAAACTTCCTATTTGATGGCAGAATTGGAGCATCCTTTTAAAATGAACTAATGCCCTTGTATGTCTTCATGGCTGTTTTCCTCCAAAAGGAACTCATCTCCTACTTTCTGGTAACGTATCATTCTCACTCCACCATCTTTAATGTCTTCGGCTTTCCCCCATAATACAGAATAAAACCCGGCAACAATCACAATAGCACCAATCAGACTGCATTGAATGGTAACAATGAATTCATGTTAGATAAAATAAACTCAACAGTACAGTTAAACACAAGCTACACAACTCACCTTCCAAGATAGAATGCGTCTCCGAGGAAGAGAACACCTAAAACCACTGATATGACTATTCCTAAGGGCTTGAACATGGAAACAAAAACTGGTCCTGTCTTGTGCAAACACCAAGAAATAATACCAACTTGAAATGCAGAGCCCATAACTCCCTGTCAATGTTTACAGATGAAGTTCAGACTTCTAGGTAAAGATAATGCAATAATTATTAGTGGTAATTTAAATTATTTTGATTACCGAGTATAAAACTGCAAGCAACCTTAACTTAGGTTCCAAGCTCCAAGCACTGATGTCTCTTTCCACAACTAAACAAGTCACAGCAGATTGAATGGCCACAAAGAAACAATAAAAGAATACAACAATCAACTCTGCTGGATATTTCTTAAGAATAGAAGCCTGTAATATAGCAAATTACAATTAAGCAATTATAGAGTATTTGCAATATGAGGGTAGAAATCACAGATTATGAAGCTCTATCAATAATACTACGTTGGTAACTTTACCTGTAAAATAATATATGCTGAAGCCATTACACAATCAGCAGCAAGAAATAATCCTGCGAGTATCCAATTAGAATCATCCGTGAAAAGTGGCTTCGGAGATGAGTTTGCAGATGACACTCCCAGCAAAAGTGCAGGGCCCTTGTACAAAGTCACAATAAATGCACCAGAAATTGATACTATTGTTCCCAAGGACTTAGCTAGGCTGCTAAATTTTCTCCAATCTAATTGTTCCATTCTGAAACCAGAAAGTGGGAAAAGTTTAAATAAATCTATAGCGGTGAACCACCAATAGAAAGAACAACAATGTCATCATTTGCTCTTTAATGAAATAAAGTGAATATTTAGCGAGCCTTTAATTTTAAAATAACTACAACAGACTTTCCAATTCATCAACCCAACTGAACTCATCAATCGATCCAGATTTATGTTTATATATATACGGAATCATAAAGTTATCGTGTTGGCACCAGGTGTCCAAACTCCAAAATGAAATGTTTTCCATTTTCAAGACAACATAATTATCAATCTATAGCTCCTAGAATACCAAAGAGTTAGACAAAAACTAGAAGGCTCCATAGTCCAATTTTCCTCTTTATTCATCATTACGATGGCCACAACCAGAGTGCTTGGAGGGATAGGTCCAGATTATCTGGAACAACTTCATCTAAAGGGAACAGAAATTCTGAAAAAACAAACCAGAAATGGAATTCAAAGACTATGATAAGAACCTTGGGAGAGCCATCCCAAAAAGCCGGTCGTTATGGTTAGAAAGCCCAATGTACACTAGAATTCCAACTTTGAATCAAACTCTTGTTAAGACTCAGACGGTCTAACCAATTTAGAACTACTAAGCCATCCCTATATAAATATTTTGATGATAACAATATTTAATGAGACTCGTATATGTATATGTTCTTTATAATGAAACTTCTAATGTGTGCGTTTTGTGCAAGCTATAACTTATCATACTTTTTAGAGATTACCAACACTTGTTATACGACCATTGATATATTTGTATAAAGCGTTAAACACACTCTACATTATCAGCCGTAATCATAAACTCTTTCTAGAATTAAAACGAAAGTATACTTGGTAAGTTACATCTTCAAGTTGCAAAAACTGGCTAAACAAAATATTTCAAAACATTCATATTGGAGCTAAGAAAAGAAACAATAAATCATGAAAACGACACGTTTAACCCATTGGCAAGTAAAAACTTGAAAATCACATCTAGTTTGTGGAACAAAACATGACATTCGCAATGCCCCATAACGAAATAATTCATGCTAGAGTTAAGTATAGGAAGCAAGAGCACATAGTGAAGGAAGGGCAAGGACATAAGCAAGAAGAAGGAAATGGGCAGAACCTAAAGAGAACAGCAAGTATGAAAGTAAAACCAGGAACGAGGTTGAGCATGGATGTGCTGAGTGTAGCTGAGCCGTAGTAAATCCCAGCGTACCCAAAAGCCTGCGCCAAATAACTAAAACAAACTAAAACAAAAGGCATTTCAGGCACTAGAGTCAACAGTTTTTTTTAGCTCATTCATATGTATAACATGAAATAGGAAAAACTATGCTTTTATTATTCCCTATATTTTGTGGAAAAAATCGGTTTTGATCTCTATACTTTTAAATCAATAAATTAATTATCCAACTATGTGAATTTAGTCTCTTTTTCACTTTGTAAAAAACTGTCCGTAAATTAATCAATTTAAAAACATAAAGAACAAAATCAAGTTTAACAAAAGAAATATGTATAAAAACTGAAAACACATTTTTTTGCAGAGCACATATAGATGAAGGTGAATTTTTGAACTTGCCCGAGCAGTGCAAGTAGGAAGAATCCACAAAGGGTGGAAAAGGTGATTGGAGGACGTTCAAACCTGCCAAGTATTATAAGACAATCATTAATGGCGAAGTCCACTTCAGAAAAATAGGAACTGATAATAATTTACAGAGAGATAGGTAGTAACCTGTGTATAAGGAAGGAAATGGGAAGAAGGAGGAGGGCAGCGATTGCGTTGGAATAGAAGATGAAGATGAAATTGGTCATTCCTTGTGACATGGCTTGTTTGCTCAATATGATTAACCCAACCTGAGCAAGTTCAGCCATGATCATTCCAACAAACGGAAGAGTCAACTTCCCCATTTTCACATAAATTGCACTTATTATTATCCGCAGCAATCTTCAAGAAGAGTCAACTTCCACTCTGTGTTTCTTCCTCATTCTTATGAACCAGTTTGGATCCTGTCCGGTGTTTCTATCAAGGTTTTCTCTGTACCACAACCGTCGGATTAGATCGTGGTGACTCTGCAAGATTGTCACTGAGCAGAGGTTACGTGACCTAACGGCCTGGTTGCTGGGGACAGAAATGTAATTTAAATGCATTGTTTTCAATAATTTATATAACTGTCTTTAAATTATTGTAAATTAAATATGTAGTAGCATCTTAATTTCCTATTAACTTAAAACAAATATTAAATGAAACAAATAAAAATTCAGTATTTTGAAAGAATAAAACAAATTTAATATTTATGATGCAAGGATCTAGGACATTTCTATTGTAAAGACTATACTCAAAGACACAACTAATTTTAAAATCTGAGTCGTATAAAATTTTCCTATATACACTGAAAATGTAAAACTTAAAACTCTAAATTATAAAGATAAAATAATATATATATGCATATATCTTTAAAATGTGTATTTCTATGAACTATTAAATTAAATATTAATTAAATATGAAAAAAGTTACAAAAGTCTTTGAAATAACTTAACACATCAGAACTCACAAAATTTGAGTTGATCTCTTCTGAGATACTACTACCTTTCTTATTATCATTTATATGTTTTCTTCCAGTGTAATTAGATTTATTATTTTTTGACATGGAAAAAAATTGAAATTGGATAAGTCATACATCTCGAGGAGAAATGATTTTAAAGAAATCGTAATATGTTCAGGATTTTTAAAAATTAAAAAAAAAAATATATATATATATATATATACAAATATA
>Ga0123341_1003857_pt1 | contig 13002 bp, 14 predicted proteins | sample Turbeapinknodule_FD_89959 | JGI IMG/M metagenome (GOLD analysis project Ga0123341, IMG submission 89959) | Root nodule microbial communities of legume samples collected from Mexico - Turtle bean Mexico pink nodule | ecosystem: Host-associated > Plants > Roots > Nodule | place: Mexico: Nepantla... | reverse complement strand
CTAACTTGATCGTCGGAGTGCAAACGGCCGCTAGAGGCGCCGTCTGTGCGTTTTGCAGGTCACGTTCGGAGAAGCAAGAGAAGGTTCTGAGGGTGATTCTGCAGAAGACGCAGTCGCGTAGACGGGGCAGAGAGTGCTACGAAGCGATTCCTCCACGTTCGAGTTGCCGGCAGGATCAGATTTTAATTGATTCCCATATTGAAGTGAGAGATATTGCATAAATTTGCAATCAATTTCTTTTTTTAGATATTTGCAGATCTAATTCTCTAATTCTTTATTTTAGATTTTGTTTCCTATTTTGATATAAAAGAAGCAACTTAGGTTAAAAATACAAAATTAACAAAAATAATAATAAAGGCCCAAATAAATCCAATTAGAAGAATATTAATTAAAACAGTGGATTTATTTATTATTATGGTCCAATAATATATGATCCAGGTCATTGAGTGTGAATAAATATATGCTCATCAAATACCCTCACACTTATCCTTTTGCACTCTTGGGCAAAATACTCCAAGGACTCAAAAAGAAAATAAAAAATAAAAATAGTGCAAGTAACAAATAGCAAATTCTAAAAACGCATAATGACAAACCTGATATAATTTCAAGAAATCAAGGAATTAAGAAAAATGTGATTGGAAATTCTTATATCTTAATATACAAGCAAGTAATTGAAACCAAAGGTTGAATCAAAATTGACAGAACTTCATTGGACACTCTCCAACTCTCAAGTGTTTAGGGTTTGTATTTACACTCAACACTCATGTAGATAAACACTACCATATGCTTAACAAGACTCTAATATTCGCAACAATCGAAAAACATGCAATCAAAGATCAAGAGGACTTTATAAGGAATGTAATAGGGTAAAAGTAAAGGTGGGTAAAAGTGGGAAATTAGGCTTAAAAACCATAGAAAAACAAAGAAGCAATGGAGGATAGGTCTAAAAACATGTGTAACTATCATGACAATTCAACTTCTCTTTTTATTCCAAGATATACTGTTTTTTCATATAGTAGATAGCCAATCCAATGTATTAGAGGATCCACTCTTGTTTTCTTTATTTGCTTTTCTTTTTCTTGTTGTATTCCCTTTTTTTTTCTTTTTCTTTTTTCTCCATCCCTTTTTTTTTGTATTTGAAGAGGTAAATTATGAAAATGAGATACACCCCGACACTTATTCAAGAACCTATTTCCAAATAATTACAAAGCTCCTTTATCTTCTAAGGTAGGGACAAATATGGTTTTCCTGTTTGGGGCTTGTAATGAGGATTAAAAATAAGAAAAAGGATATAGGCTCAAGGGGCTAACAAATGGATTATCATGAAGGTAGGCTAATATGGCTAGTGGGTTAATTTAAACAAAGAATGTCTCCATCATATCAGTTTATGCACGTAAATCACAATTGTAACACAAAGAATGAAGCTAAGTTCTAGAGTATAAGCAAACATAAGTGAAAACACACTAAAAAAGAGTATTAAATGGTATATCAATTAAGGATTAAAAACTCACTAGGGACAGTCTATTAAAAGATTGAACCCAAATTTTCTCATAACCAACTTATTTATCAATTTTAAAGAAAATCCAAACCACACATATCAAGAAACCATGATCTGCAAGAATTATGAAACATGCTAGCCATTAAACGATCCTAAAAAGCTAAGTTATTTTATTTAAACAAAAAAAGAAACTCAAACAAAAAAAAAAGACAAAAATAAATCCAAAACTATAATTCTCTCCCTACACTTAAATCATACATTGTCCTCAATGTAAAATCAACAAATAAATGTGTATGATAAAAATAAGAGAAAAAGTACTCCCTCGTCAAGTTTGAGGGAAAGGAAGAACTGCAACGAATCTCTTCAACCATCTCCTCTACAATATAAGCCAAGGGCCTTTGTATAGTGTAGCACAAAGACGATGTCTGTTGGAAAATCTCTCCAAGGCATACAGAACCTCGGTGTAGACTGTGAAACATGAAGAACATCTATTGTTAAGAACCTCTATGCAGTAAGGTATGATCCGAAAGGGTCAGGGGGTAGAGATGGTTCCATGAATGGGTGGTCGTGTGTGATGAACATATGGAAGAGATAGACTTATATATTGTAGAAAATCTAATGAATTTTTCTGATATGGGACCATCTAGGGGTGGTGGTGTTGCAAGGTGTCCTAAAAGGTGAGCTAACAAATTGGTGTTGATGGAGCTGGAGCATTTAAGGTTATGCTCAAGTGGTAGTGAAGATGGTTCATGATACAACCCAAGTAGCTATGAAGATGACCAAGGAAGCAAAAGACAAAGCACATGATGAACATTCATCTCAGTGAACAATTCATAACCCTACCAAGGATCACATGGACCTCACCAAAGGAGCTGAGCATAAACCAGCACATCAACTATTCTTCCTTTTGGTCTTCTTATATGATACAAATGTTGTAAATAATTTGGGCCCTCTTTAGGGGTCCAAATAGCAAAGATAGGCTAGATTAAGGTGCATTTAGCATAATTTAGCTTGTTCCTAGCCCTTTAGGAAGGGATTTTGACCTAGTTTATAAAAGGACAAGCCTAGGGTGTGGGTTTGACTTAGTCAAACCCTAAGGCTGCCCCCTTTTTTTTAGTGTTTCCCATCCTACCTTCATGCTTGTTCTCCAAGGCTCCTTCACCTATAAATAGGAGGCCTACCTCATTGTATTTTACAAGTTGAATTTGAATGAAGTAAAGAAAGTCTGCACAAATTGTGTGAGCTCTTAGTGAGGCTTATGTCCTCTTAGATTTGAGATCTTATCTTGAGTGATTTGGGAAGCTCTCAAGTGGCGGCAAACACACTCATCTTGGAGCACATCACACTCTAAGTGGCATGACATTTCTCACCCATCATCATAAGTTTTCTCATTCAATCTTCCTTCCATTTCTCCATTCCATTTTATGTGTTTGTCTCTTAGTTTCTATTCTTTGTTGCTCTTGGGTTTTGCTCATAATCATGAGTATGGTGCATCATTTGGGAGGCCATCACCACCTTTGATGTTAACCTTGTGCCCATTTTAAATTTTTGCAATTGCATCTCATCCTCACCATATCTTGTTTTTCATCTTTTCCTCTGTGAAGTGAACCTTCACACTTACTTAACCACTTAGTTAAGTTCGTGTCCAGTGGGAATCTTCCTTAGGTCCTCCCCATTAATTGTTAAAATCCTAATCTTAAGTAAAAGTGTCACCAATGAAAATATCTAAAATCAACTTAGACCATTTGGTGGGATGGAGGTTAAAGGATCAACTAAACTGTCTAGCTCTGGTAGATGGTCTTGGGGTTGGTGATGAAGTGAGAGCTATGTCAGGAGGTGGTGGTGGTTGCCCACGAGGGCAGCTATTGCCTAGAGAGACTTCAACAACCTGCAATTCATTAGGGTTAGAATAGTCTAGAACATCAGACAATATAAACTCATCTATATCAGCGTCTGTCCAATCAATTAAATCAGAAAAATTACAGTCCCCTAGAAAATCCAACACATTATCATCCACAATATCATCCAAAATGTCAAGATGATACATATAGTGATCTTCAACCGGGTGTTTCACAACATTTAGGATATTAAATTGAATTAGATTGTCTCCAATCTCCATAGTCCGTGTGCCTGCGTGAACATCAATCTTGGTGTGGGCTGTCTTCAGGAAAGGTCTGTCCAAGATGATGGTTGTTTTACCAGAATCTGAATCTTGTCCTCCTATGTCCAAAATGTAGAAATTTGCAGAAAAAAAAAGTTTATTTACTTGAATAAGAACGTCTTCAAGAAGTCCTGTAGGTTGGACTATACTCCTATTAGCGATTTGAATGACTACGCTTGTGGGTTTAAGAGGACCAAGAGACAAAGAAGTAAACACAGATAAAGGCATAACATTTATAGATGCTCCCTAGTCAAGCATCTCATTTTCAAATCGGTTACTGCCTATTATGCAAGGAATGGTGAAAGTTCCTGGGTCTTTGCATTTTTCAGGTATTGCTGCCACATGCTTTTCAATGAGAGCAGAAACATTCCTTCCCATGTTTACCTTTTCATTCCCTTTAAGATGCCTTTTATGTGTGCACATATCCTTCAAAATTTTGGCATATCTAGGAATATGTTTAATAGCGTCTAGTAGAGGAATATTCACCTCGACCTTTCTGAATGTCTCGAGAATCTCATTGTCAGCTTCTTCCATTTTTCTGCTCGTCTGAACAACTCTTTGTGGAAAAGGAAAAGTAATAGATGGTCTGTTAAGACTGGCATTTTATCCTTGTACATCAACTTCATGAGATAGTCTAGGAGGGGCGTCCATGTCATTATTCCTTATGTTGGCCCTTCTTTGATAATCATTAGATGTAGGTAGTTATGTCGGAGGTGTTAGATGATCTCAGTTGATCATCTACTTTGGTGGGTTTTTTGCACAAGCGCTTTCAACTGGGTACCACTTCTTAGAGTGATAGCACTAGCATTCTGTGGATTGATGGCCGTCTAGGAGGGAAGCTTATCATACCCTTTTGATTTCATCTCATTCACGCTAGTGGCTAACTAACTAATCTGATTTTCCAAGTCATGAACGCTTGCCTTTGTTTTTTGTACTATTTCATTTGTTCTTGTTGGAACTGCATGTTAAATTTATCCATTTGCTGCATTATATCCTCCAGAGAAGATCCATTTTTTTTCTGATACAACAGTTGGTGGTGGAGATGGTTGTTGCTGTGAGTTACCCCCTCTAAGATTTGGATGATTCCTTAAACCTGGATTATACTTATTGATCAGTTGCATAAGTGGTTTTCATCTCATGAACTCCACGAACAGGTACTGCAGAGTTGCTACGTGTGGGGAATTGTTGATTGTTAGAAGCCATGATCTCAATCAATTGTCTTGCAGCGACTGACGTCTTATCAACCAGGGCTCCACTGGCAGCATCTATCATCTGCCTATCAATAGCCATCAGACCCTCGTAAAAGTATTGTATTAGACATTGTTTGTTAATCTGATGGTATGGACAACTTATACATACTTTTTTGAATCTTTCCCAATATTCATAGAGACTTTCTTTGTCTTGTTGTCTAATCCCGCATATTTCCTTTCTTATTGATATGACTCTAGATGTCAGAATAATTTTTCAAGGAACACTCTCTTCAACCCTTCCCAACTAGTCACTGACCCTATCAACAAATAGTATAGCCAATCTTTAGCTGCATCTTGGAGTGAAAAAGGAAACACTTTAAGCTTGACATGCTCCTCTGAGACCCACCTGGCCTCATTGTGGTGCGCATTGTATGGAACTTCTTAAGATGCTTATGTGGGTTCTCACCTACATGGCCATGATATTTATGCAACAAGTGTATCAAACCAGATTTAAGCTCACATTGCACATCCACGTCAGAGTATTAGATACATATAGTTTGAATGGAAACAACTGGAGCAGCAAGTTGTATGAGGGTTCGTTCGTCTATAGTTTCAGAATTAAGATTTACAATTAATGATGAACTAGAAGACTCTATATCACTAGACAAGTATTTCAACAAGTATGAACGTGATGAATTTGACCTAGTCTTGCATCAATGAAATCTCTAAAAATCTTTTTTTTTTAGAAGCAAACCAAGTCAACTCCCAGGAAAGATAGGCGAGTCATAAACAGACAAACTTAAAAACCAAGTATTTCCTAGCGAGAGTGTTCCCTAAATTGCTTTCCAAAAAAATCAAAATAAAAAAGTAGCAGCTAAACAATCAACCCTAAATGCAAAATCCTATATATAAAAAAACTAATGCAAATGGTACACTTAATGCTTAAAACAAATAGTTAGAAAAAATTATGCAAAAATAAATAAATAAATAAAATATAGAAAATAAAAACAATAACAATAAAAATTAAACCAAAAACATAAATAAATAAATGGCAAAAGAAAGAGTTTACAAAATAAAAATAAAAATAAAATAAAGCCAAATCAAAATAAAATGTAACGAAATATATAAGGAAATAAAATAAAGAGAAATCAAAATAAGATAACGATAACATATATAAAGAAATAAAATAAAATATGATAAAAGAATATCTTGAATATTATACCTTTTTTTTAATTTTCCTTTTTTAGACTATAATAAATAAATAAAAACTAATAAGAAAAAAACAAAAGTTAAATATGAAGAAGATAAAATTAAGAAAAAAAATGCAGATAAAAAAAAATTGATAACCAAAATCAAATTGGATTCCCCCCGATAACAACGCCAAATTTGATAGCTGTCGTTTAGTAGTCAAGTTAAACATTATTCCAGTGTAGACTTGTCTAACGCTAGAGAGATGATAGTATAGAAGTGGTCAGATGACTTCAAGTCGTCTTCTAACGAATCCAATTGTGAAATCAATAAATCAATATTCATAATCTATCTACAAAAGAAAAGTTAGCAATAACAATATAGATAAAAGGGGGTTGAGATAGTTGTACAAAAAATATAAAAAAGATTAAAACAGAAAATAAAAAACGATTGATCCCTAAATTCTTTCACCATTGAATTCTTCACAGGTTCTCTAAAGATTAATCTTTTCTCAATCCTCCACAGAGCTAAACCAGATTGAACATGCGCCAATTTGATTCAACTGAAACTCACCAGTAAAGCATGCGTCTACTAGTTTAATCAATACCCATTTTGTTCCATGCATATACTTCATGGGAATGCTTATCTCCTCTCTCTTGAATCATGCGCTCAAGAAATTAATTAGAACAATGTGAACTAAGTAAGAAACCAAAGAGAAAGATAAGGAAGACTCTCAATCATGCTTTCAAGTACAACCTCTAACAAAAACCAGATTTCTAGGAGATTAGAATACTAAAACAACTGCTATAGAGAATTAAAAATCGAAACTTTTTTTTACCAAAACCTCATAACTCAATGGGGAATTACAAAGGAATCAACCGAAAAGGTTTAGTCTTCCATGCGGAGGCAAAACAAAAGAATTACAAAGAAGAAAAGAAACTAAGAAAATCCTACAAAGCTCTCCAAAAACACAATCCAAAAAGCTCTTTCTTCCTTCCTCTGAAGTCTATTTTATAATCTTCTTTTCCTTGCAAAAAATCAGATTAAAAATCTGCCTCATGATATTGTTTTTCAATTATCAGATGTTTCCTTTCCTATTTTAAATTATTACACATATATCTTCATCCTCAAATAATGTCAGATTTTATTCTTTCTTCACTTCCAAATATATTGTTTCCAATTTTCTTCAATTTTTTGCATTGATTTTAGTTGATTCCCATATTGTTGTGAGAGATATTGTAGAAATTTGCATTCAATTCCTTTTCTGAGATAGTTGCAAATCTAATTCTCTAATTCTTTATTGTTAGCATCATGACTTTTGTCTTCATTGTGTACTACTTTTTCATATCCAACTTCATCATTTCTTAATTGACCAAGTAGCTCACCATTTGACACAAATTTAGTACTAGAAAGGCCATTTTAATATGCAACCTCTGTGTATATTGATTATCAACCATACTTCTTGCTTTTGTTTTAATGCCAACCCACCAATCTACCTTTTCCTTAATTTTTTTAGGAGAAGACATATAATATACCTTAATTGCATTTGCTACAAGTATAAAAGGATCATAATTCAAATACCTTTTATGATGATGAGCCTTCACAATATCATATTCCTTATGAACTTTTATACCATGATTCCTTTCACAATCAAACCATTGATAGTTGAATAAAACTAATTGTTTTGTTGGTTCTCCTATGTAGTGAAGTTGCATAATATTTTTAGTGTTACCATAATAAACATTTCTTCATCTCCACTAGGATCACACTTAACAGAAACCCCATAACTGATTGTTTGCTTTCCAATGCTCCATTCTTCTATATGAAACTTGAAATCGTTGACAAAATAAATACGTCAAGTAAGAACTTTTCTCCTTGGATCCCATGCTAAGTCATGAAAAAATTGGCTTTGAACCATATTTTTCTTATCATGAACCTAAATGAATGACAAGAAAAGAAAAGAGGATACTAAATATAGTCACTAGTAAGTGTGAAAACATATACTATTAATGTTATGATTGATTTAATCAATACTTACATATATTTGTAACCATGTAGGAAAATCAAAAGCAATGTTTGGATTTAATGCTTCTTGAAATTGTTCAAATATTCTAACATTTATACATAACATTATGTTAGTTACTATATACATGCTTAAAATATGTATGTCAAAATCAACTTAGGTACTTACTTGATCAATGGTTTCACTCCATAAATACATGACTTTTTCATTCCAATCATTCTTTCTTGTTATATGTTCACACATCTACGCAAATTTGAGACATAACCACCAGGCATTCTCAACTTAATAATTCATTTAAACACAACAATTCTTTGTTCCTTAGATAAAACAAATTTTACTTTATGCTTCACAACTTTTCCATTAGGTAGATGTTGTAATTTTAACTCCTTTCTCCAACAATATTTTTTGAAATTCAATCTTGCCTTAATATCATCTTTGATGTCCATCACTGTATTGAAGACATTGTCAAACACATTTTTTTCAATATGCATCACATCAAGATTATGCCTCAATAGGTTGGAATGCCAATATGGCAACTATCAAAAAATACTTTGCTTTATCCAAATATGAGGTACACCAAAACCATGACAGGAAAATTGTACTTCCTCAGTTACTTTGGGAAAATAAGCAACTTGTTCCCACACATCATCTACAGACAACATCAATGGAGGTTGAGAATGTTCAATTATTTAAAAATGAATTCTTATTTCTTCTATATGCGTGATCTTTAGGCAAAAATTGATGATGACAATCAAACCAAGAAAAGTTACGACCATTGTCCAACCAAAACTTTGAATTATTCATGCAATATGAACATGCCAACCTTCCTGATGTACTCCAACCAAACAACATACCATATGCAGGAAAATTATTGATAGTCAATATTAATGCAATTTTCATGATAAAATTTTGTTTTTTTGATATGTCATATGTTAACACACCTTCATTCCATAATAGTGTTAACTCATTTATCAAGGATTGCAAATATACATCTATTTTTTCCTTTGGATTTTTTGGCCCAAGGATAATCAAAGTTAAAAACATGTATTGAGTAGTCATGCACAATTCTGGTGGTAAATTATAAGGAGTTACAATCACTGGCCAACAAGAATATGGTTTTCCTAATTGACCATATGGTGTGAAACCATCAACACATAATCCTAATCTTACATTTCTTGGTTCAACTGCAAAATCAAGAAATGTTTCATCAAAGTGTTTCCATGCTTTTCCATCTGGATGACACAAAAGTCATTCCTTCCTTTTGTTTTCAAAGTGCCACCTCATATGTTGAAAAACACTCATTGAGGCATATAATTTCTTAAGCCTAGCAATAAGGGGTAAATAATGCACTCTCTTTACAAGAACATCTTTATGTTTACCCCTACCTAACCTCTTTGTCTTGTAATGAGGTATGTGACCAAACTTACACTTTCTTAATTGTTTATCTTCATTAGTAGAACAACATAAACCCATCAACACAACAATCAATTATTTATGTAGATAAACCAAGTTTTGAAACTAGTTTCAAGGTTCTATAGTAATCTTCTGGTATAAAGTTTTTTGCAAAATGTGTTTCTTTCAAAATAGACAACGTTTGATTAAAAAGATCATTAGAACATGTTTTCCTCTGATTTAATTGTCAATAATCTAACAACAACAAATAATTCAGTGTGATTAGTACATCTTGACCATAGTAGTTTGTGTGAAGCATGTAATAAATCATAAAAAAAATTGCATTAGTATTTGGAAACTCTTCATTTTGTTCATCATAATTAACACCATCTGCTTCAGGAATCATGTAGTCAAAGTCTTGATTATGATCGTCATGCGTATGTGCATGTGTAGATGAATTCAGAAAATTATTATACACGTCACACAAAGTTAGATCAATTTCTCAGTGACATGTCCAATACCAATAACTAGGCACAAATCCCCTTCGATAGAGATGAACTTTAACGTCTTCAAAATCTAAGAAGTTAAGATTTTTGCATTGACTATACGAACATCTATTTTTCCTATTTAATAAGTTTGATCTTTCAAGAGCGAAAGACACAAATTTAGGCACACCATTTAAAAATGTTTCACTGTAGCCCTTTCAATTAGGTAAGAGCTTATTATACATTCAACTACGATTTATATGAACATTTATACTCTGTCATATAATCAACCAATATGAAATTTTAATAACTAATACATCATACAATTATATATAATAAGATAATAATAAACGTAATCATCATAAAATATGCAAATAAACACATAATTTTGGAACATAATTTGATGTTACTTGTGATTGATGGGATGATAGATGGGAAGTGGTTGAAGTCAAGAAATAACCAAAATCCTGCTAACCAAAACAAAACAATTATATTGCATTAATAGAACACATTTTGAAAATAAGTAAATATTTAAGATGTAATGGTTTGATAAATCTCTAATTGATAAAAGAGAACAACAACAAAAATTTTAGAATTTTCTAAGAAGTGTAAGTATATAAATTAAAAGCCAAACATACCTCTAAAATACCAAATAAATTAAAAATTCATATTAAATGGTGAATTTTTGGAATTTTGGTGGACCCAATAAATGTTTTTGCCTAATTTTGAGCAACTCTTTTTTTACGTGTCTAAATCTGACTTCTCTATCAAAAGTTATGACCATTTGAAGTTTTTTCAAGATATTTTTTTGCAACTAAAAATCTATCACTTTTTTATGCAATGTAAGAACTCATCTATCAAATATGCACTAAATTCAGTTATCACAAAAAAGTTCATATCAAAATCATTTTCTACCTATTTTTAATTAATTTTACAATACTAGCTGCCTTCCTCACTGTTTACATATTTCACTGATTTTTTTAGCAATTAAGACGACATTAACAATGCATTCAATTACCAATTTTGAATAACAAATAAGCACTGTAAATACTAAAACAATAGCAAACACATGCACCACAATTCTACATTGCTTCAACAATTTTTACAATTAATTTGAGGCATTTAATCAAAGTTTTAGTGCAATCCAACACATATTACAACGAACACAGATTATGAACTACAATTTACTAATTCATTATCCAATTACTTCACCCAACAACACACAAAGTTGTCATGAACAAACATCACCACACAACTACGATTTATGCAAAATGTTAAACAAATGGAAAACGATCAATTCGGTTATCTTTTGAATTTCTTCGCCAATGAAAAATGTTAAACAAGAAAACAAAGGAAGAGGGAGAGGAGGGATGGTGAATGAAAATAGAGGAAAATTATGGGGGCACAAGTGAGTGGAAGTAATGAGAGGGGGAAGGTAGGAGATGAGGCGATAAGGCAAGGATGAGAGGAGGATAGGAGGTTAGGGTTTCTAGAGGGAGAGTTTACGAAATGTGAGAGTGAGAGCTAAGTGCGTTTTCTTTGGGGTGGGGGGGAGTGAGATATGAGTGTGTTTTAAGAGGAGAGTGAGAATGAATGTGACTGATTTCGTGATTGATTCTGTTATCGATTTTCTGTGGCCGATTTTGTTATCAATTAGGTCACCAATTTTGTGACTGATTTGGTGACCAATTTTGTGACAGGTTTTGTCTCTTATTTGGTGACTAAAACTATGATCGATTTTCTGTAATTGATTTTGTGACTGATTTGGTGATCTAGATTGTGACCAATTTTCGGTCACTACTAGTGACCATATTTTTTTGGTCACTATTAGTGACCTTTTTCAGTCACTGATTTCGGTCATTATTCAACAATTTTCTAGTTGTGTGTTTCCACCCAAAACCTTGATTTTGATTGCTTCTCCATTCTTGAGACGTATTATTCTGATAATTATTATTGTTGGAGAAACCACATTGCCTTCCTTGATTACCCATGTATTGTACCTCTTCTTCAGATGAATTATTCTAATACGAACACTGACCAATTGAATTATCACCTCCATAATAATCACACTTCACGGATTGATTCTAATTTGGAAAAGAATGCACAACTTGTAATTGTTGTGGCAATTTAGACATCAGTGCAGTCAACGCTTCGATCTGTTGTGTCAACATTTTATTATGAGCTAGAATTGCATATGAAGTATTTGTTAGAATATATGGCCTTAAACGAAAGGGGGGTGAATTGTTTAAGAGGGGTTTTTGAAAACTTTTTTAGCTTGAACAAAATCCTTTGTGTGAATCCAGATCAGAATTTCAGTTAGCCAAGAATTTAAGCACAAAACAACAATGCACCAGAAAAACAATCGGTTGTTTCTGCGAAACAATAGGTTGTTTATACCAGTAAAGCAATAACAACTAAATTTAAAAGAGTTTAAGGGAAGAAAGAGATACACAAACAGTTTATACTGGTTCACTCTTAAACCAAGAGCTACATCCAGTCCCCAGAAGCCACTGGGCAATCCACTAAGCAATCAAAACAGATTACACCCAAACCACCAAAGTAGTGACCTTGAACCCTTCAAGAAACACACTCACATTGGCACAACACACACCAAGAATGTTGATCTTGACCACCTCAAGAGCACACAACACTCCATGGTAACAACACCAGAAATTACAGAAGATTCAGAACGAATTACACTTGTTTACAGAACAATCTGAAATCAATACATATGTAATCCTGTTCCACTCTTTCTTGAGAAAACCCAAAGCTTTGAATGTTCAAAAACTTGAAAGCAATCTTTCTCACAACTGAAAACTCAAATCTGTTTCACTTGTTTGTTTTAAAACATAAACAAACCATTTATACTTTTCAAAGATTGGTCAAAGCATTTAATAGAGGAGCGTATTTAGTTGGAAATCATTTAAAGCACATTCAACCATCAAAACAGAATTCTGTTAGGATTTTCAAAGAAACAATCGATTGAAACCACGAAACAATCGATTGTTTTGGTTTGACAGCAAGTCAACCAACCAAAACAGTTTTCAACCTTTTCAAAAACACCT